>Ga0265594_1000213_pt1 | contig 46929 bp, 42 predicted proteins | sample saktaG_11_FD_190147 | JGI IMG/M metagenome (GOLD analysis project Ga0265594, IMG submission 190147) | Saline water microbial communities from Sakinaw Lake, British Columbia, Canada - sak_2011_5_24_80m | ecosystem: Environmental > Aquatic > Non-marine Saline and Alkaline > Saline ...
ATTTAACGGAGTAAAGCCCGTCTATTTTCGTAAATTTGTATGGGATTTGTCAGCCAGCACGCCCCGTCGTCGCCTTTGGCGTGACCCCGCAAAATGCGGTGGCCAAAGGCGAGGCTCCGCCAGTAGGCGGGCCGAGGGAGGCTGATCCGCCTTTGGCGGATAATTTGTAGAATGTTTAAAACTGGCTGGCTAAATTATACATCGGTAAAATTATGGCCGCCACCATAATTCCGACCGCTATACCTAAAATCACTATAACTATCGGCTCCATTAAAGTCATGAGGTTTACCACAATATTGTTTATTTCCCGGGAATAAAAATCGGTTATCCGACCTAAAATTACGTCCAGCTTTCCGGTTTTCTCCCCGATAGTCATCATCTGGGAAACCATTTTCGGTATTTCCTTACTGTCCACGAAAACGCTGGAAATAGAACTTCCGTCCTCAACCGCCCGCGAGGTCTCCTTTATTAAACTCTTGTAAATCTCATTGTCCACCACCTCTGAAGCTATTTCCAAACTCTTGATGATTGTCACTCCGCCCATAATCAGAGTATTCATTGAACGGGTAAAACGGACCAAGTAAATTCTCTGCCATAGCTTGCCAAAAATCGGCACTCTTAACTTTAAAAAATCAAATTGTCTTTTGCCCGCCGGCGCCTTTATATAAAATTTTAAGCCGACAACCAACCCCGCTAAAATAACCAGAAGAAGCCACCAATAAGCGGATAAAAAATCAGAAGTGCCAACTAAAATTCTTGTCGGCAGCGGCAGAGCCGCTCCGGTTTCTGTAAAGATACTAGTCAGTTTCGGCACCACAAACATCATCATTACCACTCCGACTACCCCTAAGCCGACAAAGACAAAGACCGGATAAATCATTGCCCCTTTTATCTTACTCATCATATCATAATCTTTTTCCATCTCATCCGCTAAATAGTTCAAAACTTCATCTAATTTTCCTGAAGTCTCGCCTGATCTGATAACGTTGATATAAAAATCGGAAAAAACTTTCGGTCTTTTGGCTAAAGCGTCAGAAAGGTGCAACCCGCCGTCTACCTCATCAGCTATTTTGGAAACAATCATCTTCAGGGTAATATTTTCCGTCTGTTCAACTAAAATTCTTAAGGCCTGCACTAAGGCAATGTTAGCCGAGATCATAACGGAAAACTGACGGGAAAAAATTACTAAATCCTTGCTCTTAACTCCGCTTAAACTAGCTAAAAATTTTATCCCTCTTTTACTTTCCAAATGCTTCTTTATGGAGACAATGGAAAGACCTCTTCCCTGCAAAATTTCCGCGGCCATTTTTTCATTAACCGCCTCTATCAACCCTTCAGATATCTTCTTGCCCTCGTCTAGGGCTTTATATTTAAAAATCGCCATAAGCTTATTAAATGTTTAGTTTTATTTTCCTTGCTTCTTCAGCAGAAATTTCTCCCTTCTTTGCCAGTTCCTCAACGGCTTTTTCCAGACTAATCATGCCTTCTTCCCGAGAAGTCTGGATAATGCTTTCTATCTGATAAATCTTACCTTCCCTGATTAAAGATTTAACGGCTGAGTTAACAATTAAAATTTCACTGGCCAAAGCCAAGCCTCCGCCCAAGCGGGGAATAAGCTTCTGGGTAATAATGCCGACTAAAATATCAGCTAAACTGAAACGGGCCGCTTCCGGAGAGATTGTTGCTTTGGCCGCATCTAAAATTTTTTCTATGACCCTTATTGAATTAGCCGCATTCATCTCCAGAACCACTAAGGAATTGCCGGCGGCCAGCTGCAGAATAAAAGGAATGGCCGCGATAAACTCTTTTTTTATTTCGTCAATAAAGACTAAATCCACATCCTCATCCAGACAATGCTTTAAGCCGGCTACATAGGATATTACATCCCGGCCGATTTGCCTCTGCTCAATGATGCTTTTTTTGTTAATAAACAGATATTCAATTGGGTCTTCTAAGGTAATAATGTATCTTTTTCCCCTTTTATTGATGTCTTCTATAAAAGCGGCAGCAGTTGAAGTTTTTCCTGAATCATTAGGCCCGGCCACAATCAATAATCCGGAATTCAAATTAATTTTTTCCTTAAAGGCGGCAGGAAGCTTTAAGTCTTCTAGGCCCCTGATAACAGCCGAGACATAATTAAAAGAAAGGGCCGGCAGATCTTTTTGATAAAAAATATTTACCCGGAAACGGAAATCGCCGGCAAAAGTCTTTACCACCACTATTTCTTTTTCCTCTTTAAATTTCTTCACTTCCTCTTCGCTGATAAAAGAGTCAATAATTTTTCCTAACAATTCCGAAGTCAGAATACCTTCTTTCTCCATCGGGATTAATTTGTCATCAATTCTGGCTACGGGCTGGCTGCCAACGGAAAAATGAAGGCTGGAAGCTCCCTTTTTGGCTACTTCCGCTAATATTCTATTCAAAAAAATAGATGGCACTTCCATGTGAAAATTACAAAGTTAAAATTTATAAACTTTTTACTTATTTATCAGTTTCCTTATTTTTTCAACCACTTCTGAAGGCATAAAATGGGCTTTGATAAGATAATCATTCGCCCCCAAAGAAAGCCCCTCCTTCACTTTTTCTTTCTGGCTTAAATTAGTCAGTAAAATCACGGGAATGCGGCTGGTTTTTTTATCCGCTTTTAAGGCTTTCAAAACTTCAAAACCATCCATCCGGGGAAGCATTATGTCCAGCAAAATTACATCCGGGAGTTCTTTCAGAGCCAATTTTAGCCCTTTTTCTCCGTCTTCAGCCGTTACTACTTTAAATTTTTCCAGCTCAAACTTTGTGTTATACATGCTCAACAAAAAAGGATCATCTTCCACTAATAAAATTTTAATTTTAGGCGAGCCGTTTGGTTGATGATTTTCGTTACTCATAATTTTCATTGCTAATGAGATGGTTGCAAAACTATTTCGTTACGTCCCGCCTCGGCGGGATCAGCCGAGACGAGCCTGCCTGCGCAGGCAGGGAAAGCCAGTCCCGCATTTGCGGGACGCCAGCTTGACGAAGTATCGGCTGAAAATAGCAAATTGTCCGCCTCGGCAAGCCGAAGGCGAGACGGGCAGGAGAAATAGTTTTGTAACCATCTCAATATGTTTAAATATATTTTATCGCCGGCAATTCCTGCCGGGTTAACTTTTAATAACCCTTAGGATTTCTTCCATAGTTGTCTCTCCCCGCAGGACTTTTATAATTCCGTTCTGCTTCATGCTGATAAAATCCTGGTTTTCTTTTATGTCCTTAAACCGCAGATTTTTATTTTTATCCATTATTATATCCTTTATTTTATCGTCAATATCAAACACTTCAACGATGGCTATCCGGCCGCCGTAACCGGAATTGCCGCAACGAGCGCAACCGCTGCCTTTGAAGAAAACTGTCTTCCTTAAATCGGTGAAATTTTTAGCTGACTCTTTCATAATACTGGCTGGTATATTTTTTATCTCTTCTTCCATATCAGCTAAAATACCTTCGGGAAGCTTTTCCTCTTTCTTGCAGTGGGAGCAAATCTTTCTCGCTAATCTCTGGGCAATTATCACATCCAACGTTGACCCCAAAAGAAACGGCTCAACTTTCATACTCAACAAGCGCGGCACCGCTCCCATCGCATCATTAGTATGGAGGGTGGACAAAACAAGATGCCCTGTCAGGCTGGCGTGAATCGCCAGTTCGGCTGTTTCATTATCCCTTATTTCGCCAACCATGATAATATTGGGGTCCTGGCGCAGCATAGAACGAAGCCCATTCGCAAAAGTAAAGCCGATTTCCGGCCTGGTTTGGGACTGGTTAACGCCCTTTATAAAATATTCTATCGGATCTTCTAAAGTACAAATGTTAACCCCCTCCTTATTAAGCATATTTAAAATTGAAAATAAGGTGGTGGACTTTCCTGAACCGGTTGGACCGGTAACTAAAAGCATGCCGTTAGTCTTTTTTATGTTTTCTTTTATAATTCTTAAAGCCCGGCCGTCAAACCCCAATTCCTCCAAGGTTGGAGCGCCGCGGGTAGTATCCAAAACTCTCATCATGACTTTTTCCTCGCCCAGTAGGGGCATAACTGAAACCCGGAAATCAATTTTCTTTTCCCCGATTTCTATTCTTATCCGCCCGTCCTGCGGAAGCCTGGTTTCGTCTAATTTTAGATTGGCCAATACCTTGATCCTAGCCACGATGGCGCTATGGATATCTTTCGGCAGAACTAAAGAAGTATGGAGAATGCCGTCTATGCGGTAGCGGACCCGGCTTTCTTTTTGGGCGGGTTCAATATGGATATCGCTGGCTCCCCCTTCTACGGCATGCCTGATTATAACGGAAACGATTTGGGCTACCGGCGCACTTTTTATAATCTCCCCTAGCTCCCCTTTTTCTCCCTTTTCTTCCTTTTTCTTTTCTGACATTTCCTCCTTCTCCTTTTCGGCCCGAGTTTCCAAAGCTTTGCCGATTTCACTTTTCAGGTTTTTGCTTTGTTTGAAAATTTTATCAAAACTCAATCTGGAAATCAGATAATATTCTACCCCCAACTTTTCTTCCTTGGCTAAAAAGTTAACCGCCTCCATCGCCTTAAAATTTTCCGGATCGGTTAGGCCGACTTTTATTTTATTTCCGCTTTTATCAAAACAAACTATCTTATAATTTTCTGCCGCCTCAAAGGAAATGATGTTGATCACTTCATTACTCACTTCCTTATCAAGAAGATTCTGATAAGGAAGACCATAAACTTTCGCTTTAATTTGCGTAATTTCTTCGGGATCAATCAGGTTTTCCCCAATTAAAATATCCTCTATTTTTTTCCCGGCCACATCGGCTCTTCCTTTTATTTCCAACAGACTGCTCTCGCTCAATTTTTTGCTTTCTTTTAATAATTTTAATAATTCCTCCTGTTTGCCCATATCTTAAATAAAAAAATAATAAAGTAATAAAGTAAATTCTCCAATGAATTAAATTCTTCTTATTTGTTTATTTTATTATTTTAATCAGGAGCAAAGGGGTTGCTTTTACCAACCTTAAAATCTCCTTCTTTTATAACCTTAAAATCTCCTTCTTTTATAACCTTAAAATCTCCTTCTTTTATAACATTCTCCCTTAACTTTTTAAATTTTGCATCGGCCAATAAACTTAAATCAAGTAGCTCTTTTTCCGGTTTAAGCTCCTCCATTGCCGAATCAGCTCCTTTCTTCTCTTGAACTGCCTCTTCTTCTTCAAGCTTTATCTCTTTTGAGAGATTATCTAAATTATAGATGCTTTGCCCGTTCATCTCCGCTGGCGCTTCCGTCGTCATTGACTTCTTGGCTGTAGTTAAAGAATAATTCTTGTAAAGGAAGAGGAAAAATCCTGTTCCCGCAATCATAATAGCAATAACAGAAATATATGTTATTAACTTGTTTTTTTCTATTTTTTTCGGAGTTAACATATTTTTTATACCGGAAGCCGTTTCGCTCTTCGCAAAGAGCGGGACGGATCGGTATATCCCGCCGTTTCGGCGTATAAAAATTTTTAAATTAGATAAAAAGAAAGGCGAAGCCCGCTACTCTCAAAAACTTTTCGAAAACTTAAAAAAGGCTTTTGGAAACGGCGGGATGTGAAGACGCCGCGGGCAGACAAGCCCGCGGAACTTCACTCTTTCAAGTGATAAGTATAAAAAACCAGCTGAACGAAATTTCCCTCCGGGCTGAAGCCCACGCTAATCACATCCATAAGCATCAAATTATTTTCCATTGAAGTCAGAAGGCTTTTTAAACCAAAATAATCAGCCCCCCAGACCTCCAGCGTAGCTTTTGTCTTCCCTATTTCCGGAGGCAGAGAAACCCCTGTTTTTTCTTCTCCTCCTATGCTTACTTTCTGGCTGCTGCTTTTACTTTCCCGCTCTCCCGACTCGATTTTTAAGGAATTTAAAAGCAAACCATTCTTTTTAACAATTGCCTCTACCTGGGTGAATAATTCTTCCGGCACATCTTTTTTCTTTAAAATATAATCAATCTTTTTTATCTCGCTCGACTTAACGCTTCGAAAAACCGTCACTAAATTTTTTAACTTATCCAGATACTCCCGCCTCTCCTGATATTCCTGCTCTTTGCTTAACTGGCCGTTTCTGGCTAATTGGGCGACTTTTTCGTATTTTGGTTGAAGCAGAAGGAAATATCCGAAAGTCAGCACAACTAAAACCAAAAAGGCGATCAACCATTTAAAATATTTGATTAATAAGACATTAATTTTCTGCCTGATTTGTCTCTCTTTTCCATTTTTTCCTTTATCCATAGACTAAAATTTATTTACCCCGTTAAATGACGTTAACTTTTTGCCGCCAACTGCGACTTGCTTTATGGCCGCAACTCCTGCAAACAAATCGACGGCTTTATTTAACCGAGGTAAAGATGGCCGGATCTATCACCAGTTTTAATTCAAAGGCGGTTTCGCCGGCCTCGCTCGCTTCTTTCTTTTCCGCCCCAGAAATTCCCGCCTGGCCAACGCTGGCCTCCGAAACATATTCACTGGAAAGGAACCTCTCTACCTGGGCATGGATAATGCTAAAGCCTTTACCAGTAGCCGCCAGATTATATTTTCCCTTATCATCTCCCGAAAAGCCGGAATAATAGACATCGGCCAAGGTATTCTCTTCTAAAAACTTAAAGAAATTAGTCCAATAAACATGCTGGCCCAACAAAGAACTCACTAAGCTTAGTTTTTTCTTAAAAACTAAAACCTTCTTTGCCTCTTCCTCAATTCTGGTTATCTCTTTATCCAACTCAAAAAACATCTCAATGAAATATTGGCCTTCTTTTTCCTTTTGGCGGCCTTGCCAAGAAAGCCAGCTATAGACCAACCCGACGGCTAAAGCGGCTAAAATCATACAAACAATAAGGACGACCACATTCTTCCGCCAATTAAAAAAGACGGTAATCTCACCTTTTATTAAACTGGTTTCTAAAACTTCTGTACCTTCCCTTTCTCTTTCGTCCTTAACCTGGGTAAATTCAGGGGCGACCTCTTTTTTACTTGCCCCTTCCTTCCCCGAAGGTTGTTCTCGCCTTTGTTCTTTTTCTTCCCGGCCGCCGTCTGCTTTCGGCTTTTTGCCAAATTTTTTAAAAACAGCAACCATCGGCTTAAACAATTTCATTATTTCTAACCGCTTCTTTTTTGTTGGAGAAGCTTTTGTTTCTCCCCTCCGACCGGCTACCGGCGGATAACTGGCCGCTTTTTTCTGCTCGCCGATAAGTTTTAACAACTCTCGGCGCGATTTCCCCAGTTTATTTCTATCGGGCAAATTATTGGTATAGGCCACTCCCGCCCTTTCTTTCTTCTTTTTTAAGAAATCGGCATTAAAAAAATCAGGCAAATAACTTTTTATTCCCTTCTTCTCCTTGGGCGACTCAGGCGACGCTTCTTTCTTTTCCGGGCTAGACCACTTTACCTCCCTGCCCAAATCCCTTTTTCCCTTTTGCTCCCGGGAAGATTTGTCTTTTTTTTCTTCATCCGGCAAAAAATTTATGTCCATATTCTAAATTATTAACATAATTTATGTAACTTTATGGTCTTCGACTAATTTTCAAGCTAATATTCTATGAATTACAAATTGAAATTAGTAATTGGTAATCAGTCCCGCCACTTTATTATCCCGCCACTTTATTAAATTATTGAAGGCGGGACCCCGCAAAATGCGGTGGTAATTTAGGTGGGCGGGATCCCGCCATGGCGGTGATAATTTGGGGGTGATACTAAAATCATTATAACAATACCCAAATTACCAATTACAAATTTCAAATTACTGTTCGGCAGATAGAGTTATCTTCTTGATTTATCAGATAAATAAATGAACTGTAGATTTTACCAAGATTTATTTAGTTTCTCTCATGGCCAAACCAATGGCGACTGATAATTTCGGCCCTATTTCGGCAAGAACCGGCCCTAAATCAACCGGGTAGGAAATCCTGGTCCACGGGTCGCCGATAATTACGTTCATATTTAAAATTTTTGACAGATAATTTACAAAGTTAGGCAGAAGCGAAGATCCGCCGGATAAGACTATCTTTTCTACTTTCTCATTATTCTTACTCTCAAATAAATTGAGTATATATTTTATTTCATTAATGATAGGACTAATCGTTTCCGTAATCGCTTTCGGCACAATGTCTTCGCTGGAATCTGATGGGCCTATTCCTAAATCATATTTGAATTGCTCGGCTCTTTCCGAACCAACGCCCAAATTATTACTAATCGCCCTAGTTATCGCTAACCCGCCGACATCTATGCTCCGGGAAAGCACGGGGATGCCCTTGCTGACAATAGAAATATCGGTCGTACTCATGCCCACCTCTACCATCATCACAGTTGATTTATCATTTCCTAACAAAGCCCTGATTAGGGAAAAAGTCTCTGTTTCTAAACTCAATAAACTAATCTGGGCTTCCTTAAAAATATTTATATATTTCTTCACCAAAGTTTTCGGCGCCCCGGTTAAAAGTATTTTCATATTTTTATCCCCCTTCCCTTCGCCTTCTATTTTTTTCCAGTCCAGAACCATCTCCTCCAGGGGCAGAGGAATAACTTTTTTAGCTTCCCAATGGACAGCGGAAGCGAAATCTTTCTGGTCCACATTGGCTAAATTAATAATTGAAGAAAAAACGGAAAAAGTGGGCAAAGCCGCCACCGCGCTCCGGCTCACGGTCTTTGCCTTTTTGCAAATCTCATTTATAACTTTGGCGGTGTACTTAGCGTCGTTCTGCCAGTCCTTCCTCTCTATCTCCCCTAGATTCTCGGTAAAACCGTAAGTTAACAACCGTACCCCCCCCACTCCCTTTTTTAATTCCACTATTTTTATACTGGCGGTGCCAATATCAATCCCCAGGTAGCTTTTTTCCGAAAAAAGTAAACTCATAATGTTATTCCAAATTACTCCGCCCGCCCCTTAAAAAGGCTTTTTGGAGGTTTATTTTATAATCGCTTGGAATTTATATGTTTATATTATATAATATTAAAAGAAATATAACAAAATTTTTCTTTGCTCAAGAATTGCGCTTCCACTGTTAATTATAACATAAATCAATAAATTAACAAATAAACAACAATTTATATGAATTTCTTTATTAAATACAAAAAGATTATACTGGCAATAGCTTTTTTAGCGATTATTTTTATCTCGGGTTACCTGCTCTACGCCTGGTTTTTCCGGCCGCCGGAAGAAGAAATTATTCCGTCCCAGCCAATTTCTACCACTACGCCAGCCGGCTTGCCGATTGCCCAAACCGGACCGGGCCAAATTGTTGGGCCGGGAGAAACTAAGCCCCTGCCTGAAGGAGGAGAGGAAGAAATCGCCAGCGAAAAGGCCTTAGGCGGCATAACCCAGACAGTTGAGCTAGGTCAGGCCCAAGCCCTGGCCGCGACTTTGGCTGGCGATGGCTCTAATCTGCAATATTATAGCCAAACAGACGGCAAATTCTATAAAATAGACAAAGACGGACAAATAACGGTTTTAGCCGATAAAGTTTTCCACAACGTAGAAAGCATAAAATGGGCGCCGAATAAAAATAAGGCAATTTTAGAATATCCGGACGGCGCCAACATTCTCTATAATTTCTCTACCAATAAGCAGATAACTCTGCCAACCCACTGGAAAGATTTTGATTTCTCCCCTGACAGCAGCCGGATAGTTATGAAAAGTATCGGCCTTGACCCTGACAACCGCTGGCTGGCCATAACTAATGAGGACGGCTCAAAAACCAGGGCGATTGAAGCTATCGGCGAAAAAGACGAAACCGTTTATCCCTCCTGGTCGCCTAATAATCAGATTGTCGCCATGTACACGGAAGGGGTTGACTTTGACCGCCAGGAAGTTTTCTTTGTCGGCTTGAATGAAGAAAATTTTAAATCCACGGTTATTGAAGGCCGCGGCTTCCAGCCCCAATGGTCGCCTAAGGGAAACCAGCTCCTTTACAGCGTTTATTCCTCCGGCAATGATTTAAAGCCCATGCTCTGGCTGGTCGGAGCCCAGGGAGATAGTATTGGGGCGGGAAGAAAAAGTTTGGGCCTGGAAACCTGGGCGGATAAATGCACCTTTGCTTCTGATACCGACCTTTATTGCGCCGTGCCCCGCGATTTAGAAACCGGCGCCGGGCTCTTTCCGGAACTGGCGGAAAATACTCCGGACCGGCTGTATAAGATTGATATGGAAACCGGCCTAAAAAAATTAGTCGCTATTCCTGACGGCGACTACAATATGTCAGACTTAATAATATCAGATGACGGCCGCTATCTTTATTTTACCGATAAAACAACCCAAAGAATCAATAAAATCAATTTAAAATAAACTTCCCTGAATTTTTTCTTCAAAGCATTCTGAAGAAAAATTCTCCTAAATTTTTTACCTTATTTTAAACAAAAAAATAAAAAGTTCGCATATAACTTGTTATCGGAAATAATTAAAAATTTTTTATCCGCTTCGCGGATAATTATTTAGGGCTATTTTTTATTTTTAATTTTCAACATGAACACTAAATCAATAATAAATTGGTTATTTGGAATTCTGTTTATAGTAATCGGTATAGGACTTGTTTTTACTGATTCTAAATTTATTTCGGGTATAATAATGTTTGTTGTGGCTACCATTCTAATTCCACCTACTGCGAAATTTATTGAAACAAAGCTGAGTTTAAAAATATCGTTTTTAGTTAAAATAATCATCGGAATTATTGGATTTATTATTTTTATATCTTCAATAAATTCTGATAGCAATCTTGCTGATACAGAATCAACGCCGCAAAAACAAGTTAATGAGTCTTTAAAGATAAACGATGATATTAATACTGATTTAGCACAAACGGAGGAAAAAACAACGGAAGAAAAAGAAGAATTACAAAACATATTTTTAACAATATCAGCTGAAACCGTAAAAAATGATGAAATTAAAATAAATGGTGAAACTAATCTTCCAAATGGTAGTATATTGGAAATCGCAATATATAGACCGATTATTTATCAATGGAAAGTTTTTGATAGTAGTGATCCTTTCTCGTCAATTATTGGAACAAACAGTAATGTCAAAGTTATTGATGGTAAATATTCATCGTTAATAAAAATTAATGAGAACAAATGGTTTAAAGATATTGATTTGGTAGAAAAATTTAAAAATGATGTAGAAACTAGAGTTATCTTTAGTTTAAATAACGGCGTCAGTCCAGACATTATCCAACCAAAAAATGTTGTGGAGGTGGTTGGTCAAAAAGGCGAGTATCTAAAGGGTGATTTAGCGACTGAATATGGGACAATAGAAACTAGTATTATTTTTGATTATCCACCTAAAACTCTTGAGAAAAATTTTGCACTTGGCGATGTTATGGATTATAAAAGAAAAGTTGACGAAAAAACATTGAATGAATATTTTCAAGAGAAAACGTCTCCGATCGCAGTATCTAATTTAGGATGGGAAGTAAAAAAGAATCCGCAAGGAGATGGTTATTTAGTGGCTTACAAATTTAGCGTTAATGGGCTGACATCTGTTCCTATTTGGCTGGTACAAAATAGCAAAATATATTGGGTTAATGGAAAAGCACATACTTATACTGAAGAATTACCTGAAACCGATGTAATTTCCGCGGGAGATGCTTATGATTTATTTAAATAATCTTGTGTTTTTTATTAGAAAATAAAAATAAAAAATAGCCCCAAATAATGTTTTGCTTCGCAAAACAAAAACTTTTAATTACATCCAATAACACGGGATATCTGGTTCGCGAGCTAAATAAAATATTTATGACAATTTTTATATGCTAGGACTTAAACGAGGAATAGTTAAACTTGCATCTAATCACGAGAAGTGGGGTGAGCTATTTGAAAACGAACGAAAATCACTTAGAAAAATGCTTGATGACGAAGTTTTAGTTGAGCACGTTGGTAGTACTTCCATATCTGGTGTCATAGCTAAACCTATCATAGATATTATCATTGGGTATCCTGATAACGCACTCAAAGAAAAAACATTTAAAGCCTTAGGACAAATGGGATATGAAGATCGGGGCGAACAAAATATTCCTGGTCAGCAGCGACTTTTCGTGAAGGGCCCTGAGCATAATCGAAAATTTTATATTCATGTGCTAAATAAAAACCATGAACGCTGGAATAGCTACCTATTATTTCGTGATTTTCTTAGACAAAACAAAGATGCAAGAGATGCTTACAATGCACTTAAAAAAGAATTAATAAAAAAGTATGCTGACAATCGGGAACAATATACTAAAGGCAAGGAAGAATTTATAAACGATATTACAACTAAAGCGAAAAAATTGTCATAAATATTTTATTTTTAACGCTCGCTTTTTAAATTTTTGTTCATCTAAGGATATCGTAAACCCCTAAAGGGTTTTCGATATCCTATCTAACGAACTAACATAAAACCTATGGGAACAACTCCTTGGATTTTAATTTCAATCGCCATTCTTCTGGTTTTATTTTTGATTCTGGCTATAATTCTTAAAAAAGGCATTAAAAGGCCGCCGGATTATTATATGTTTTTTATTATGGGCATAATTTGGCTCGTCTTTGGAATTCCTTTAAAAAATTACACCCTTTCAATTATGGGGATAATATTTGCCATAGTCGGTTTAGTCAACAAGGGCAAATGGAAAAAAAATAGGCAAAGATGGGAAACTTTAAGTCCGGAAGAGAAAAAATGGAAAATTGCTATAATAGTTGTGCTGAGTCTTTTGGTTTTAGCCGGGCTGGTGTTTTTACTTTTAAGCAATAACAAAATAGCTTAATTCCCTTTCCAATAAGCCCTCCTTCGAAAGGAGGGTTGGGGAGGTTTTTAAACCCCCTTAATCCCCCTTTCGAAGGGGGACATCCAAATGAATATGGATAAAAAACGTCTACTAAATCACGTTTTGTCTTCGCGTGATTTTATTTTAGACCTAATCTTTCCGATTGAATGCTTAGGCTGCGGTGCTGAAGGCGTCTGGCTTTGCCAGACCTGCTTTCGCCAACTACCGCTTCAATCCGAGCAATACTGCCTAAATTGCAAAAAGCCCAATGAATTCGGCCAGTTTTGCCAAAATTGCGCGCCAGCTTATGCCTTAACTGGCGTCTGGATTGCTGGCAATTATGAAAATAGGATAATTGCTTCTTTAATAAAAAATTTAAAATATCATTTTGCCAAAGACTTAGCCGAAATTTTAGGGCAATTCCTGATTCTTTTTCTGCGCAACTTAATAAATAAAGGCCGGATAGGCGAAGCTGATTTAGGCGCCGGCATTGGCCAGGAAAAAATAGAAAAAATTAGGGAGACGCCGCAGATTATTTTTGATTTAAAAAACTGCCTGCTTATACCCGTCCCCTTGCACAGAAAAAGAGAGCGCTGGCGCGGCTTTAATCAAACCAGATCAATCGCCGAAGTTGTTTCCGGGCATTTTAACTTGGCGATATCTTATAATCTCATCCGCGTGAAGCACCGGACTCCGCAAGCCAGAGCCGCGGCGGAAAACTTTATTACGGCCACTAAAATTTTTACCTCGTCCATATTGCCAAGGTAAAACCGCAGGGCCAGCCAAAGAAGGATAAAAAACGGAGAACTGTTCTCCGTAAGCTTTAATAAAATTTGGTCGGTATTTAATGTGTTTCTGGCCTTTATGCAAAAATTTAAAGGTCGGGTTTTCTTAATTTTAAAGAAACATAATCGGGCTTCGGTATAAACCCTTCTTTTAATTTTCCAAGTTTCTTTTCGTAAACACTTTTTCTTAGATTAAAGCTGTTGGCATAGCAAAAATGACCGAAATAAGAGTTGACTGTCGCTAAAATTCCTAGCAAAGAAATTTCAAAAAAACCCGGGCTCTCTTTTAGTTTCCACAATTTAAACATTAAGTTTCCAACTACTCTTTTCCTAACCAAAACATAATCCAACTTTATAAAATACCCCAAAAAATCAAGGCCTTTTCTAATGGATTGGATTTTAGTTTTTTTCTTGTTTAATCTTAAATCTAATTCTTTCTGCAAGAAAATATCTATTTTATCTCTGTAATATTTAAGATTTTCTTTATCATTCTCCAGTAAAACAATATCATCAACGTAGCGAAAATAATATTTACACTTGAGAATTCTCTTCACAAACTGATCCAGTTCATTCAAATAAAGATTGGCAAAAAACTGAGAAGAATAATTACCGATAGGAAGACCTTTGAATTTTCCTGACCGAAAAAGAGACTTGCGTGGTGGAATAAGTGAAAAAAGAGAAGGGGCACCTTTAATAAGGTAATTATTAATGGGTTTGTGAAAAATAATGGTTTTTGCGAGCCATAAGATATCGCTTTTCCATTGAAAAGACTTTTTCTCTTTTCTAATTAATTTTTCTAAAAGAGAACATAGAATATTATGATCTATTGACATAAAAAAACCAGCTATATCCAGCTGAGCGTAATATACTTCTTTTGTATGATTCTTGCTTGCCTTCCCAATCCCTTCTCTTAATTTTTTAATCGCCTTATGGGTTCCTTTTCCCTTGCGACAGGAAAAAGTATTAAAAATAAACACTCTTTCTCCCATTTCTCCTATTTCTCTTACCAAAAGATGATGAACTATTCTGTCTTTGAAATTACTAGCAAATATCTCTCTGGGCGTAGGCTCTTTTACCACAAAGCAGATAGAACGACCGGGTTTATATTTTTTTGATTTCAATTCATCTAGAAGAAGAAAAAGGTTTCTTTCTAAGTCCCATTCAAATTTTAAGGCATTAATTGTTTTTCTTTTTCTTTTTCTACAATCAAGATAAGCTAAATAAAGTTTTTCCAAATTAAAAATTTCATTCATATGCTTCTATCTTTCAAAATTCGTTCTGCTCCATTTCAGCCAACCACCCACCATTCCCCCAATTTCTTTAATATAAAAAGATTGGATATAAACATATTGTCTTTTTGAAATTAACCCCATTTCCTGAGCCATTCTTAATCTGATTTTAAAGCAGTCAAAAGTTATGCTTAATTTTAGAATTTTTGAATGCTTTTCCTTTTTAGAAAGAGCATTGGCTTCTACTAATAAATCCATACAAAGCCAGCTTAATCTCAAGATATCTTGGCCAAAATTATACTTATATGCTTTTGGAAAATTTCTAATTCTTTCATTTAAATATTTTATCAGTCCAAAAAATTTGTAATACAATGGCAACTGTTGAGATTCAGTCATATTAAATATTAATACTAAAACATCGCATCCCATCACCTTTCTATCTATAAGAAAGGTGATGGGATTAGGTTAAAATCCACTTCCCGAGAACACAACGGACATATTTCGAGTTAGTCTTATTGTTGTTGTTCACATTGCCATTATTGAAGTTCACGTTCCAAGCATTGCTATCATTATACTCAGTAGAAGACCAATAGTTGGACGCTACAGCAATAAACTCTTTTACTCGTCAATTCTCCGAGAACCTGATTTTTGAAAAAGCTCTCTGACCGCCAATACTCAATATTATTGAGTGAAAAGAGCGCAATAAATTTTAACCGCTCTCTTTTAAATACTAACTTAATTCAAAGCCAATGGTTTAAAAATCCGGCGATGTATTTTTTAATTTTTTCCTTCTAAGATTGGCCCAAAAATTTTTGGTCTGCCAAAAATTTTGCAAAGTCCAAAGTCCAAATTACTATTTTAAAGGAATATTTATTTATTGCCCGAGAACACAACGGACATATCCCGAGCTAGTCTTATCGCTGGCGGCCACATAGCCATTACCGAAGTACACGTACCAAGCACCGCTATCACTATACTCAGTAGAAGACCAATAGTAGGACGCTACAGCTGAATTGTCATAAGCGGGTTTACAGGAAGTCTGGGCGCTACCACATAGGGAAGGATCCCAGCTGCAAGTTTCTTTTCCCAGACCCCATAATTGTCTTCCAGCAGCGCAATATGTCCCATCCCTTGCTGATGCAATACTACCACTTCCTTGCGTAGGCAGTCTCCATCCTTCTGAAAAGCCGGCATTGTCAAGGTTTCTACAGGCATCGCAGGCAGGATAGTCTGCCATATCCGATGCTGTTAGGTTATTGCAATTTTTATTGGCATAAGCAGGAAGAGCTGTGTCGCTTGTTTTCCATTGTTTGGTTCCTGTTATTGTTTCTGACCACATAGTATAGTCTTCATCACAATAGACGCTGTTTCCCTTCAAGGTTGACGCTCCCGGGTTTATCGCGCAATACAGCCCTGCGCTTCTTCTGTTGGCAAGACCTCTTACGTCAAGAGCTTTCTGTCTTACTCTAGGCAGTGAAATAATTACAATTGAAGATATAATACCTATAATGGCAATAATAACTAAGAGCTCAATCAGAGTAAAACCTCTTTGATTTCTTTTTTTGAAATGTCGCAGGTATTTATACATAAAAAGCAATCTTGACTAAAACATCATAAAGAATTTAATTATGTTTAAAGTCAGACTTTAAATATATCTTTCAATTCCATATCCAGATTGTCTTTGTGTTTGTCACGATTAGTGCTTATCTAAATTTTCTTAATGGCTTTGGTGCGTAAAATATAGCCATTGGTGTCCAGTATATCTAAAAACTTTTGCTCGGCTTGCTTGTTCCCATCGTAGAATATTTTCCAACCTATGAGCATATTTTTATTATACCAGTTTCTCTAAGTTTATACCATTTATGTCCTGTTGCCGAGTCAAGGTTACCTTTTGTGGATAATTAATGTTGTTTAAAGATAAGAATAAGGTAGAAGCAATTTTCTGTTGAGGCGTCATTTTAGGTCATGCCATAACCTCCATGTCTGCGTTTAGTTCTCCTTGAGAGTTTCGCCTTATTTTTTTCATATAATTGGTGGAAGCTATTTATTAAATAATCTTCCCACCATATCACATGAGAACGAAAGCCAGAAGGTAACCCTAATTGCGGCAATTGTAACAAAAACTTTTAAGCAATAACAAAATAACTTAATTCCCTTTCCAATAAGCCCTCCTTCGAAAGGAGGGTTGGGCCTGCCCGCAACGCCCTCGCTTGCGAGGCGGGCGGGGAAGGTTTTTAAACCCCCTTTATCCCTCCGCCTCGGCAAGCTACGGCGAGACGGGCCTTTCAAAGGGGGACATCCAAATGAATATGGATAAAAAACGTCTACTAAATCACGTTTTGTCTTCGCGTGATTTTATTTTAGACTTAATCTTTCCGATTGAATGTTTGGGCTGTGGAACCGAAGGTGTTTGGCTTTGCAAAACCTGCTTTCGCCAACTGCCGCTTCAATCCGAGCAATATTGTTTAAACTGCAAAAAACCTAATGAATTCGGCCAGTTTTGCCCAACTTGCGCGCCAGCTTATGCTTTAGCCGGCGTCTGGATTGCCGGCAATTACGAAAATAGAATAATCGCTTCTTTAATTAAAAATCTAAAATATCATTTTGCCAAGGACTTAGCTGAAATCTTAGGGCAATTCCTGATTCTTTTTCTGCGCAACTTAATAAATAAAGGCCGGATAGGCGAAGCTGATTTAGGCGCCGGCATTGGCCAGGAAAAAATAGAAAAAATCAGGCAAACGCCACAAATTATTTTTGATTTTAAAAACTGCCTGCTTATACCCGTCCCCTTGCACAGAAAAAGAGAGCGCTGGCGCGGCTTTAATCAAACCAGATCAATCGCCGAAGTTGTTTCCGGGCATTTTAACTTGGCGATATCTTATAATCTCATCCGCGTGAAGCACCGGACTCCGCAAGCCAAGCTGGGGGCGGAAAAGCGGAGAGAAAATATTCGTGGATGCTTTTCCTGGCAGGGAAAAAATTTAAAAAACGCCAAAATAATATTATTGGACGATGTCTCCACTACTGGCTCTACTCTGGAGGAATGTGCTAAGATACTAAAACAGGCTGGCGCCAAAGAAGTTTGGGGATTAGTAATCGCCAGAGGATAAAAAATTATGGTTATTATTTATTTTTACACATTTTTAAGCGTCCTGATTGTTTCTCTCCTTTCTTTTGTGGGCGCCTTGTCCCTGGCTTTAAAGCCGGAGAAATTAAAAAAGATTACCATATTTTTTGTCAGCCTTTCCGCCGGCACTTTATTGGGAGACAGCTTTATCCACCTCTTGCCGGAAATGGTAAAAGAAAAAAATTATAGTTCTTCTGTCTGGCTTTGGGCCTTGGGCGGCATTATTGTTTTTTTCATCTTAGAAAAAATAATTTGCTGGCGGCATTGCCATATCCCCACCTCGACCGAGCATCCCCATCAGCTTGGTATAATGAATTTAATCGGCGACGGCCTGCATAATTTTATTGACGGCCTGGTTATCGCCGGCTCATTTTTAATTAACCCGCCTTTAGGCATGGCCACAACTTTGGCTATTATCGCCCATGAAATTCCGCAGGAAATCGGCGATTTCGGCGTCTTGATTCACGCCGGTTACTCCCGAATTAAAGCCCTGCTTTTTAATTTTTTCTCCGCCCTGCTCGCTGTCTTCGGCGCTTTAATCGCTTTACTGGCCGGCCCGCAAATAGAAAATTTTTCTTCTTTCATTATCCCTTTTACCGCCGGCGGGTTTATCTATATTGCCACGGCTGATTTAATTCCAGAACTTAAAAAAGAATCCCGCCTTTGGCAATCTTTAAGCCAACTATTGTCCATTCTTCTCGGCCTTGGTATTATGCTCGGCTTAAAATACCTATTTGAATAATTTTTCTATTTAAAAAGAACGCAGTAAATACGTTCTTTTTTTATTGGCGGAAGGGCAGGGATTCGCCCCAGCGATCCTCCCAAGCTATGACCAACTAAAATAATATTTTATCTGGATTAGAAATAATAGCTTGCAAAGCTGGAAGCCATTTTTCTATTACTGGATTATCCGTATCAGGCATAGCCGATTTTTACAATACACCCCTCCTCTTCTAGCTCTTTTTCTAACCACAAACGAAACCCGCCGTTAGGCTTTCCTCCCCAACCATGGATTAAAATAACTCTTTTTTGATTTGAATTATTTATATTTTATTAACCTTAAGTCTAATTCTAATGTCTTTCCTCATATTACTTTTTATCTAAAAAGATTAAATTTTACAATATACCAGAAAGCCAACACGCCGTCTTTCCAGCCAATTTTTTTCCCCTCCTCATATTTGCGTCCATAATAAGACACGCCGACTTCATATAGCCGCAGTTTTTCTTTGGCTACCAAGGCGGTTATTTCCGGTTCTATCCCAAATCGATTGGATGTTAATTTATTTTTTATTTTATCCAACGCATTTCTATTAAAAACCTTATAGCAAGTTTCCATATCTGAAAGATTCATATTGGTGAAAATATTAGAAAACAAAGTTAAAATTTTATTACCCACATAATGCCAAAAAAACAAAATCCTGTGTGGTTTGTTAGCAATAAATCTTGAACCATAAACAACATCCGCCCTACCATCAATTATCGGGGCTAGCAAATCCTTATAATCCTCGGGGTCATACTCTAGATCGGCGTCCTGAATAATAATAAAATCGCCAGTCGCTTCCGAGAATCCACGCCTAAGAGCCGCTCCCTTTCCCGAATTTTTTTGTTGATAAAGCACCCGACACCTTCCTTCCAGTTGCCTTACAATCTCCCTGGTGCCATCTGTCGAAAAATCATCTACGATAATTATCTCTTTTTCTATAGTATTCGCAAGCATCACATTTTCGATTTTTTCAATGATTAATCCGATAGTATCTTTTTCATTATAAACCGGGATGACAATTGATAATTTGGATGTATTCATAATTTGTAAACAAGCATGTTGTTTATTAATTTTGGCTTTATTTTGTATATTACCTGCATTATGTTGATGGTGTCTCTGAGCTGAATATGGTTATAATATTCGGGATGAATGATTATATATTGAATATTTAATTTTTTAAAATTACTTTTTATTTTTTCTCTATTTTTTTCCACCTCTTTAATCGCCGATTCATCAGAATTTATCAAAAAATTAAGTCCGGTGAGAGAGTTGAAAAAATTATAATAATCGGCCGGAACGCGTGAAATCCAAGCGCTTAATATCTTTTTTTTGTGAACTGTCTGATAATATTCAGTTTTTGATGGCGTCGCATCACCAAGACCCAATGTATAAAAACTAGTGCTCAGGGCAAAAGGCAGCTCCATAATCGCATACTCCCCCTCGTCTTTGCCCAGTTCATAGTAAAACTCGGGAACCTTAGTGCTGGTTATTGGAAAAGGGATGGCTGCCACTTCAAATAAATATACGCCTATCACCAAAAACAGAACAGCCATGCTCAACATTCTCATCTTCTCAATTTTTTTAAATAAATTTTTCAAAAAATATCCAGACAAAATTGCTAAAAAAAGAATGGAAAAAATAATAAATCTTGGCGGAACAAGGATGCCATTCATAAACGGCAAACTATAAAACAATAAATATGGCAATGGTATCGTAAATAACACGCCTCCAGCATTAAAAACATAACCATCCCAAAAAAGAAAAGGGCCTAAAGCCATTACCAAGAAGAAAAAACTACCCCATGCCAGAAACCGACCCTTAAATATACCTTCGTTTTTTTCATAAAAATACCCAAGCAATGACAGTAAAATCAAAATGAAGCTGGGATATATTATTCCACCATGAAATCCCAAGCTACTATAATAATTCACAAAATGCTTGCCAAAAGAAGTCTGGTAATGAGAAGGGATAAATAATGATCTGATGTCTGGTGTAAACAAGTTGATTTGTCCCAAAGTTGTTGATGGAATTTCTTTCTGTAAAACGGTTTTGACCGACAAAAAAATTAACGGCAAGGACAAAATAATAAAAACAAAAAATAGAAGTAATATTTTTTTAATATTGCTGACAAACGTCTTCTTATCCACTCCAAACATCCAAGCCGCAAATAACACAGAAAAAAGAATTAGGCCTATTGAATAATAAAAATCATTATAAAAAGATATGGCCAGAAGAATCGCGGCAAAAATAGCATTTTTATATTTCCCCTCTTTAAAAAGCTTCAGATAAAACAAAATATAAAAAGGAATTATGTAAATGCTGGTATACTGAAAATGACCCTGCGCTTCTCCAAAAATATAAGCATTAAAGGCAAAAACAACGCCAGTAAAAAAAGCGGCGTAACTATGGCGGAAAATATAATCGGACAGCAGAAACATCCCGAGAGCGGCCACCGCCAAGGAAAGTATGAATATAATATTGAAACTCAAGACAAGAGGCAAAAATAATTGCAAAACAGAAGACAAGAAGGAATTGAAAATAGTTAAGGTGTGAAATACTAAATTCGAAGTAAGCGGATACGCTATCAAATCAGTAAAATATGGATTCTGAAAATTAACCAAAGAGTGACCGACGTGCCAATGATTCCAAACAAACAGTAAATTATCCCCTTCTTCACCAACAACCCCTTTATTAATATTTAATATTAATGGCCAAGTCAACAAAACCGACAAAAACAAATAAAAAGCCATCGCCAAAAAATATTTTTTATATTTTTTTAAATATTGCATGATTAGCGACAAAAACAAAACATATAGAATTGTCTCTATTGCGCTATACTTAAAATATAGAAAAAGCTATAATTAAAAATTAAAAGATTGATTGTAATACAAAAACGAAAAATCTTTAATTTGATTTAATTCTTTCTGATAAAAATCAATATCATGTTCATCAAAATTCTCTTGTTACTTTTTCTTTTTCAACCGGCCAAATATAATTATTTAACCAGTCTTGCAACGACACATCTTCACCCAAGCCACGAAAACCAACCATGGCGGCATAGGTATGGCAATTTATTGGCGATAAATTCATTGGTTAATTCATAATAAGTTATTAACCGACAAAAAAATTCGTCTCTAGCTCAGCCGCAACAGGATATTCTAAAAATTCACCATCATATTTTCTAATTTTTTTAAACAGATAAAAATTAGAAAAAGACAAACTGGGGAATATAAAACTTAAAAACCTTGAGATTATTTTTGGAAAAGGATAAAATTGGGCTCCTTTTTTATCTACTAGTTCATAGCCGCCCGGGAAACAAACATTAAAAAAATTAATAATTTCTCTATGAGCAAATCCCCTTATATGAGCTGAATATGTTTTCATTTGAGTGGGCTGCTTCCCAAAAATAAACAATATTCTATTATGAAAAGAAGAAATATTTGGAAGGCCGACTATAAAATATCCTCCGACTTTCAATTTTCTAGCCACTTGATCATTTATCCAAAATATTTCCTTAACATGTTCCAATATCTGGTTGGCTATAAAAACATCCACACTCTCATCAGTAAAATCTAAATTTTCATTCTCAATATTTTTAACATGCAAATTTATATTTTTAGACAATAACTCATTCTTTAACTTATCCAAATAATCAACTCCATGCATTTCTAAACCAGCATGAAATTTTTTAAACCTAAGCAAATCCTCGCCTGTACCAACGCCTAAATCACAAACTATATCCGCTTTAATTTTCTTAGCAAAATGTTCAATTATATGGCGGCCATATTGTTCATTTACATCTATAAACTTTAAAAACTGATGGATACCCCCTTGAGACCTTTTTATGCGATTTGCCATAAAATAAAATTAATTTATATTTTTAATAACATAAAAAAGAACAATTCTAATTTCGGAGTATATTTACTGGCGGAAGGGCAGGGATTCGAACCCAGGGGACCCATGAAGGAACAACAGTTTTTCCGCCAAAGGCGGATCAGCCTCTGGCTGACAAGACTCCATACAGAGCGGAGGGGGCGAGATTCGAACTCGCGGTCCCCGTGAAGGAACAACAGTTTTCAAGACTGTCCCATTAAACCACTTTGGTACCCCTCCGCTCTGGAAATATTTATTTGTCCCATTAAACCACTTTGGTACCCCTCCGCTTTTCTACGGGGCAAGCCGTCCCACCTGCCCCGTTATTGCGAAGCAATTTTCGGGGTTCAACCGCTCTTAGCACCCTTCCTAAATTTAATGCGGAGAGACAGGGATTCGAACCCTGGGAGCCCGTTAAGGCTCAACACCTTAGCAGGGTGCTGCTTTCAGCCGCTCAGCCATCTCTCCATTACTAAGAAAACAAAAAAACAAGTTATTTTTTTATTTTCTTGTTTTCTTGTTTTGTGCTATAATAAATATATAAGATAAAATCAATATTGTCAATCTAAAAGATATGCCTAAAAAACAGGAAAAAACCTTTAAAGAAGAAACCGAGAGTATTGGCTGGCAGGTGCCGGAATATGATAAACATGAGAAAGGCAGAGGCTGGTACATTTTTTACAGTATTGTTGCCTTTCTGCTCATTCTCTATTCCTTCCTTTCTGGCAATTTTCTCTTTGCCGTCATTATAATAATCGCAGCCATTGTCATTGTCCTGCGCGACGGCCAGGAATCGAACTTAATAAAAATTTCTCTAACCGAAGAAGGGGTAATAGTAGGAAAAAAATTTCACGATTATGATGAATTTAAAAATTTCTCTATTGTTTATAAACCAAAGTTGGAGGTAAAAAATTTGTATTTTGAATTTAATAACTCCTTAAAGCTGAGATTATCTATCCCTTTGGAAAAAATGAACCCCTTACTAATCCGAAAAAATTTATTAAAGTATTTGCCGGAGGATTTAGACAGGACTGACCGGCCGCTTTCTGAAGAACTAGGCAAATTATTCAAGTTGTAGAACTACAAAAAATTTTAGAAATAATAATTTTAAAAATTAAAAAAGACAAACTTATGACAGGAAAAACTGTCCGTCTAATCATCGGGGTTGTCCTCTTGGCAGTAGCGGCTTGGCTGTATTGGGGCGCTAGCATGCCCTGGACAGCAGTGGTCGTTCTTGTTTTTGCCGTCATCGCTTTTATTGGGGCTTTTGCCGGCGGCAAAAAAAAAGAAACTCCACCCACCAGCGGGGAGGGAGAACCAAAAGTGGAATAAATTCAAATTTTTTATTAAAATATTGCCCGAGAAACAATCTCGTTTTTTTGGGTTTTTATTTATCCCGCACCTTAATCACTCCCATGTTTACCCCATGGCAAAAATATTAATTTTACGGTAACCTTGCGGATAAAGACTACGGGGTATTCTAAGGTGCGGGATTTATATTGCTATTTTTCGCCAAAAATGCTAAAAGCTTACAAGAGCCCTCATAGTTCAATTGGATAGAGCGTCAGCTTCCGGAGCTGAAGATTAGAGGTTCAAATCCTCTTGAGGGCACCCTCCTTCGTCCCGCCTTTTGCGGGACTTCGGAAGGGCAAGCCACCTTTCCGAAGTATAGTTTATTTAAATTGGTATTCCGTAGCTTTAGCGAAGGATACCTCTTGAGGGCACTAGATATAAGCTCTCGTCGTTCAATGGATAGGACACAAGATTGCGGATCTTGCAATGCAGGTTCGATTCCTGCCGAGAGCACAATTGATCACCATTACAACCTTTCGTAAAGGTGGATATAGTAGAACATAGGATTGCGCTTGTCCGCCGAAGCTTTAGCGTAGGCGGAGATCCTGTAATATAGGTTCGATTCCTATCGGGTGCACAAAAAAAATCAGCCTAATTGGAGGCTGGTTTTTTATATGCTAAAATGAAATTATGTTAAGCTTAGACACTAAAATAATAAATATCAGCCGCGTAGGCAAAACCACGGCTAAATACTTAAATAGATTGGGCATAACTACAGGACGTGATTTGCTTTTTTATTTTCCTTTTCGTTATGATGATTTTACCCATTTAACGCACATTGATAAGCTCCAGCCCGAAATGAGCGCTAATGTTGTGGGCCAAATTGAACTGATTGAAAATAAAAGAAGCTGGAAGAGAAGAATGTATATTACCGAAGCGCTAATTACTGACGGCACAGAAACTTTAAGGGTTATTTGGTTTAACCAGCCTTTCATTGCTCGTAATCTGCGTATTGGCGATAAAGTTTCGCTGGCAGGAAAAATAGAAGAAGATACAAGCGGTATAGTTATGAAATCACCTGTTTACGAAAAGATTACCGGCCGACAGACTTTTCACACCCAGGGCTTAGTGCCTAACTACCACTTAACTGCCAATATCACCCAAAAACAAATAAGATTTTTAATAAAGCAGGTCATCGGCTTGGCCAGGCAGGTACCGGACTGGTTGCCAGAAGAGATAAAAAAAAATTTGCGCCTATTAGATCTGAAAAGGGCTATAGAAAAAATCCATTTTCCAAAAACAAAACTTGAAACTGAAGCCGCCCGCCAACGCCTGGCTTTTAATGAACTTTTTTTAATCCAGCTCCAATCCCAGTTAATAAAAAGAGAGTTGAAAGGAAGCCGGGCTCAGGCCATCCCTTTCTTAGCTGAAGTAACAAAAAAGTTTGTAAAAAGTTTGCCTTGGCAGTTAACCAACGCCCAGCGCAAAGCCGCCTGGGAAATACTCAAGGACATGGCTAGGGATAAGCCAATGTCCCGCCTCTTAGAAGGCGATGTCGGCAGCGGCAAAACTGTCGTAGCGGTTATCGCTATGCTCAACGCGGTCTTGAATAATTATCAAGCGGTACTAATGGCACCAACAGAAATTCTAGCCCGCCAGCATTATAGTACAATTTGCCAACTGTTGAGTAATTTTGACATTAAGATTGGGTTAATAACTGGAAGTGATAAAGGGGCGAATTATGAACTAGGAATTATGAATAATGGGGAAAATGCAAAATTAAAAAAACATAATTTATTATTCATAATTCATAATTCAGATATTATCATTGGCACCCACGCCCTAATCCAGAAAAAAATAGAATTTAAAAACCTGGCCTTAACCATAATTGATGAACAGCACCGTTTTGGTGTGGAACAAAGAAAAACTTTAATTGAAAAATCCGGCGACAAAAAAACCACACCCCATTTGCTATCCATGACCGCCACTCCTATCCCCCGCTCCCTAGCTCTAGCTTTATACGGCGATTTGGATCTTTCCATTATTAACGAAATGCCAAAAGGGAGAAAGCAAATTTTAACCAAAGTTGTGCCAGAAGAAAAACGGACGCAGGCTTATAATTTTATCAAACAGCAAATAGATAGCGGCCGGCAGGTATTCGTCATCTGCCCTTTAATTGACCCTTCTGATAAATTAGGAGTTAAGTCCGTAAAGCAGGAATTTGAAAAACTGGATAAACAAATTTTTCCCGACTTGGCTATGGGAATTTTACACGGAAAAATGAAAGCAAAGGAGAAGGAAAAAATCATGCAGAATTTTCTTGATAATAAAATTAAAATTCTGGTTTCCACTTCAGTCGTGGAGGTCGGAGTGGACGTGCCAAACGCCACTACGATGATGATTGAAGGCGCGGAACGTTTCGGTCTGGCCCAGCTTCACCAATTTCGCGGCCGGGTCGGCCGCAGCCAATACCAATCTTATTGTTTCCTTTTTACGGAAAATTCATCTGACAAAACCGTAAAACGGCTGCAGGCGCTGATAAATTGCCAGGACGGGTTTGCTTTGGCAAAAATGGATTTAAAATTCCGGGGCGCCGGTGAGGTTTATGGCACGGCCCAAAAGGGCTTTCCCGAATTAAAAATCGCCTCTTTATTTGATTACAAACTGATGAAAGAGGCGCAAAACGAAGCCATTAAACTTATAAACAAAAACCCGGATCTAAAAAGTTATCCTCTCCTAAGGGAAAAACTAGGAGATTGGGGAAAAAGCGTCCACCTTGAATAATTTTTCTAAACCCTATCCCACTGTATTAACACATTGACAAAAACCAATTTTTACCCTATACTAATAAATAAGAAAACAAGTGATCTTTGTATAATAAAAAATCTCGTGGGGGTGAAATCGCGATCTTTTAAAAAGAGGGCTCTAGAAGGGAGGAAAAAAGAGTCCTGGAAATTAAGAAAGTAAACGAAAAAGCAACGTTGTTCGCCTAAACATTAATCTTTATCAGGGTCCCGCGGTAATTACGCCAAGGGAATCTAGGAAAGGCAAGGAGAAAATGAGAGATGCTTGCCCATTGAGCAAGATGGTACTACCAGGCAACTTCAAAAGCAACAGAGACATAATCGCTGTCAGGGCTGGCAACGGCATTGTTTACGTATTCAAAGATGCTATCACAAACTGGCTCCAAAAAATTGGAGTTGGTGAAGAGCTTCTTGCCCAGATAAGGCACACACGACCAGGGGAGGTGTTTGAAGGAATAGAAGAATTGGTCAGAAAGGCCATTGTCAACATCGGAGAAGTGGCGGCGCGAATCGCCGAAAGAACCAAAAAAGCCGTTGAGGACGTCATCGTGGAAGTTCGCTCCCTTCTGGAGCGGCTGATCAAAACGCTAAGTCTCAACGTTTCTCTCTCACCCACGTGATCCAACGGACTTCACAAAAATCGACATTATTCGCGAAAAATTAGCGAATTTGTCGGTTTTTTATTTTTTAGAGATAAACTTGTTGCCTTTTATATAAAATCGCCATTTTTTATTCTTATATTTTCCGGCATAATCAACGCCGATCCGTTTGGTTTTAACTATATGTATTTTCTTCAAATTTTCATCACGGCTTTCAACCCACAAACCGTATTTTTTTGTATAAATCGGCAAACCATTAAAAGATTTATTAATCTCTAAAACTTTTGTCAACTTAGCCGGTCCATTTGTAATAACTCTCCCCCGGCAGACTTGCCCCGCCGTTCGTGAGCGGCGGGGCTCCACTGCCCTGATTAAAACCGCGGCTGGATAATCTTTTCCTTCCGTCACAATATTCAGCATATAGTGCATGCCATAAGTAAAATAAACGTAAATTATGCCTGGTTCGCCGAACATTACCTTATTTCTTTCTGTCCGGCCTTGGCTGGCATGACTGGCTAAGTCCCTCGGGCCGTTATAAGCTTCTACTTCCACAATTTTACATCTTAAAATTTTTTCTTCTCTCTCCCCTCTCCCGCAACGGCAGGAGCGGGGGAGGGGCAGGGGGTGGGGGTTTTTCCTGACTAAAAAACAGCCCAAGAGATCTTGGGCAACTTGCAAGGTATTTCTATTATAAAACGATTTTGGTAATATCATAAATTCTTTACCAACTCTTCCAAATTTTTAATTTTTATCAGCTTTAACTTTTTTGCCTTTACCTGGCAATCCGGCACCATTGCTTGGGTAAATCCCAACTTTTCCGCTTCCGCCAACCTCTGCTCCAATTTTGACACATTGCGCACTTCCCCGCCCAAGCCAACCTCGCCCAAAACTAAGGTTTTCCTGTCAATCACCTGATTTAGGAGACTGGAGGTTATAGCCAAACAGACGGCTAAATCCAGACCCGGGTCATTGATTTTTAAGCCGCCGACAACATTTAAAATAATATCTTGGTTAATTAGGTTAACTTTGGCTCTCTTAGTCAGAACCGAAGCTAAAACCTGCAGCCGGTTTAAGTCAAAGCCGGAAGACTTTCTTTGCGGGTAGCCAAAGACTGTTTTAGTGACTAAGGCCTGAATCTCCACCAAAAACGGCCGGGTGCCTTCCATGAGGCAGCTTATAACCGAACCGGTTATCTTCTGCCCACCTGTCTCAATAAAAACCGCTCCCGGATTAGCGACTTCTTTAAACCCCGAACCGGTCATCTCAAAAATTCCTAATTCATTAACCGAGCCAAAACGATTTTTTGTCGCCCTTAACACTCGGTAATTATTGGTGGTTTCCGCTTCAAGATAAATTACCGTATCAACGATATGCTCTAAGGATTTTGGCCCGGCTATCTGCCCATCTTTGGTTATATGGCCGACTAAAATAACGGCGATATTATTTTCCTTAGCCAACTCTAAGAATTTAACTGCCGAAGCCCTGATTTGATTAATGCCCCCGGCTTCGGCTAAAACGTCGTGGGAATAAACCGCCTGGATTGAGTCAACAACAACTAAAACCGGCGCCAGAGAAGAAACGGCGGCTATGGCTTTTTCTACGTTAGTTTCGCTAATGAATTTAATTTTTTCAAGATTGCATTTTAACCTTTCCAACCTCGCTTTAATCTGACTGGCTGATTCCTCACCACTAATATAAATAACGCTTCCGCCGCCCCCCTCTCCTTTAGAAGGAGGGGGTTGGGGTGAGGTGCCAATCGCGTCAGCTAATTGGGCAACAATGGTTGATTTGCCGATTCCCGGTTCGCCGGAAAGAAGCACTAGAGAGCCGGGCACAATCCCCCCGCCCAAAACCCGGTCCAGCTCGGAAATATTTGTTTTAATCCTTGTTAAACCGGCTTCTTTTATTTTTTCTAAATTTATAATTTCGGCCGGGCTGGCCTTTTTCTCCTGCGCTTTCCCGCCTAACCGGTAATCAACATCTTCCTGCTTTCTGGTTTCCATCTTTAAAGTCCCCCACGAGCCACATTCTAAACAACGCCCACTCCATTTGGAAAATTGGGCGTCGCAGTTTGAACAAACGTAAATATTTTGGGTCTTCCCCGGCATAATAATTTATGACTTATTAAATTCTGCCTCTATAATTTTCCTTAAATCATCATCCGTCGCTTCTCCCATAATTTCCTGCTTGTTAATAAAGATAAACGGCACGCCTTTTATATCTAGGGCCTGGGCTTCTAGAATATTATCCCTTACTAACTGGCTGACTTCTTCATCTTCCAGACATTCGGAAAACAGTCTTTTTTTCAAATTAAGTTTCTCGGCCAGGGTAATGAACAAATCTTTACCCAGCCTGTCACCATTCTCAAAAAGCAGGTCATGAAAGGGCCAGAACTGTCCTTGTTCTTCAGCACAGCGGCCAGCCAGGGCCGCAGAAAAAGAACCAGAACTGACATTTTTTTCCGGATAATCTTTCCAAACCAAGCGTATTTTATCTCTGTATTGCTCCATTATGTTTTTTATCACTACTTCCTGCTTTTGGCAATAGCGGCATTCGTAATCGGCAAAATAGGCAATAACAACCGGCGCTTTATCCGGCCCTAAACTAGGGTCGGGGCCGTTTATGATCGGCCCATCTAAAATATCTTCCAGGCCCGGTACTTTAGTTATTAAAGGATCTCCAGTTCCGTAACTACCCTGATAGCTTCCAGCGTTTCCGTTGCTTTTGGCCTGGGAACTGGCGAAGTCAAGTTTTAGACTGGAAAAAAGGAAAAATAACAAAATAAAATTGCCTAAAGCAATAATCACAAATAATTTTGTAGGAAATTTTACCCCGCTTAGAAATTTATTTCTAACGGAGTTTACTTTTTTTTGAAAAGACATAAACTGCTTTTTATCCCACACCTTTTTAAAAATTTTTCACTCGCGGCTAGATTTTAAAAAAATTAGATTTTTTGGTATGGTTTAATATTTTACTAAAAAGGTGCAGGATTTATTCCTTTTGCCACTCGGCCTTATCAACTTTCCAGGAATTACTTTCTTTTATAAAAAATATTAAAATATCCTGGTAAGTTACCGCGGCATTATCCATGGTCCCGCTACTTTCCCGCTTTTGGGTTTTTACTAAAATTTCCGCCTGCCCCGCGCCCTCATCAAACTTTTTTACTTCAGTTGCAACCGTTTTGGTCGTAACGCCGTAATAAATATCGCTTGATCCTTGCTTAGCTTTTATTTCTTCCACGAACCCATCGGCCCAGGCCTGCATAGTGTTAGTCATAAAAATTTTTAAATCGGAAATATTGCTGTAATTGGAATGGTTGGAATAACTGCCGAATCTTTCCGCGAAAGAAGCCGCCATCCTTTTTAAATTTTCCTCACTGATTTCGCTTTGGCTTATTTCTCTTTTGCCGGTTGATAAACCCTTCTGATTTTCACTAGATAGGACCATTGTTTCTCCTTCTTCCTGAATTTCTTCCGGCGGAGAAAAAATTTTTTTCTCTTCACTGACTCTATCTTTTCCAATAAAATCATAAAAAAATACAACGTAAACAATTCCGGCTAAAGCAACCAAAGCAATTATAATAACTATTAAATTTAAAAATTTCCTCACCATAAATGGGCCATTAAAACCAAGATGGAATTATTATTGGATTTTTTCTTCTTCCGGACCGGCTTCTTCCTCGCTTTCGCCTCCTTTATCTAAACTAGCTTCAAATTCTTTTTTGGCTTCCTCAATTTCCAATAACTGGCGGGGGTCAGAAGTAATAAGCTGGTCTTCCGTATAAGAAGCCACGACTTTTATGGCCGCGTGCTTGCGGCCGGCAAAGAATATTCCTTCCCCTACTCCGCATTCTAAGAGCAGATATTTTTCCCCTTCGGTTAAAGCAAAAGTTTTTTGGATTAAATCAATGGCTGCCGGCGATTGCTTTAAAAGAAGCTGCAAAGAAGAGTTAGTAACAATTGCCTGGCCGTAAGGGGAAGTTAAAAAGTCATTAACATCCTGGGTAATAGTGGTAACACCCAAATAATATTTGCGGCAGCGCTTGACTAAAGCAAAAATAAACTTGGCGCTGTCTTCGTGCTGCATCAGCCACCAGGCCTCGTCAATCACTAAAACCCTCTTTTTTGTTTCTGACCTGACAATATTCCAAATGTAGTTTACTATCGTATAGATAGCCATCGGCCTTAATTCATCTTCCAGGTCGCGGACGGAAAAACAGACTAGTTGGTTATTCATCTCCACATTAGTCAAATTGTTAAGAAGGCCGGCGAACGTCCCTTCTGTATATTTGCGCAGGCGCAAAGCTAAATCAGCTCCGCCCTCCATGCCGTCTAGCATTTCTTGGAAATCCTGCATAATCGGCGGCTCTATTTTAGATAAATCTGATTCCGGCGTAATATCTTTTTTAGCATAAGTTTCCAGCAAAGCCCGGTCAACGATAGAGTCCTCGTCATGACTTAAGCTACCCAGCATTAACCTTACCAAACCCTTAAGCGTAATTACGGCGCTTCTGATTATATCTTCCGGCTTGGCGTCGCCGCCAATGGCCCGGGGCAGGTCAAAGGGGTTAATTTGATTCTCGCTGGACAAAGAAATATTAATATAGGTTCCCCCGACTGCATCTGATAAATGTTTATATTCGTGCTCCGGGTCAATAATTATGACGTCTGTGCCCAACATTAGAGAGCGCAGAACTTCCAACTTTATAGCATAACTTTTACCAGCTCCGGAGGTAGCAAAAACTACGGTATTGGCATTCTGCAAGCTAAAGCGGTCAAATAAAATTAAGCTGTTATTATGCCTGTTTATACCATAAAGAATGCCGTTGTCGGACGTTAATTCAGAAGAGATAAAGGGGAAAGAAGAAGCCACTGGCGAAGAGTTCATATTAAAAGTAATGTAAAGTTCGTCATTAGAAAGTGGCAGGGTTGAATTAAAACCCTGCTCCGCCTGGTAAAAAACTTTTTTGGAGTAGACCAGGCGAGAGCCGAAAATATTTTCAATTTTATCAGATAGTTGATTTAATTCTTCTTTGCTGTCGGCATAGATTGTTACGTACAAAGAAAACTGGAAAAACTTCTCTATGCCCTGCGTTAAAGCGTCACGCAAAGCCTCAATATCCCTTAAAGCGGTTTCCCGCAAAGGGTCCCGGGCCGCTCCCTTTTCCGCATCAGAAACAATCTGGGCTTCCAGGGCCCCGACTTTATTTCTCAGCTGCTTTAAAATCAAAGAACTGCTTACCGGATAAAAAAACATCGCCACGTCAAAAGTGGAGTTTAAATTTATAATCGGCGCGAACCAGCCAACCGTTATATACCGGGGATAATTTATAACAAAGATAGTGCGGACATATGTTTCTCCCAGCCGTAAATAATCAGAAGTAACTTCCATGCTAGCCGGAGAAATTAAATCATTTATAGAAAGAATCCCACGCCGGAAAGTTTTTTCTTCCTCAATAATTTCTCTAGCTACTTCCGGGTTAGCTTCAAAGGCCTGCTCTCTTTCCGGCTCTTTTTCAGCTTCTATTTCCTTGTCTTTATTAAAATTAAGCATATCTTGAAAAATAAACTTATTCAGTTACCCGCAAATTTTTTACGTCAGCCAGCCTTTGGTTCTTTGAGGTTTTTGGGTTATAAGTGTTGTAATATAACTCAATTAAACTCTGGGTATCCAGCTGAACGGCATTTAAACCGGCTGAAGCTAAATTATTTATGACATTACTTACCCGCCGATCCAACTCGGCTTTGTATTTTAAAAACTTTTCTCCTTTCATTTTAATCAGGGTCGCCGGTTTTAAAATTTCCAAAAGGGAGGAAAAAAAATTTTTTTTCTTGTCCGATGCCGGATTATAAAAAATAACCACATAAAAGCGCTTATTCATAATTTTTGCCATGGAAACCAATTCTTCTATGTACTGGGTGTATTCGGCCGTCTGTATTTTTAATAGTTCGTTTGTCTGCTCTTTCTCCTTTTGTTTTAACTGTTCAAGGTAGCCGTGGATATCAAGTTCCCGGGACTGAATTACGATTTGCAGGGGAAAATCAATATTATTTAGAAAACTGACATAAGAAGAAATTATCGCTTCCTGCTCATCCTCGTTTTTTAAAGCAAAATTAATACTGGAAACCAGCAAAACCGCCCGCAAAGTGTTGTCCCGCATAATAACCGTATCTTCCCTGATTTCGGCAATATTAAGATATTTCTGGGAAGAAACGACGGATTTATTTTTGGCTGATTTATTTTTAGCCATAGCTTTCTCTAAAAAATTTACCTAACGGCCGTTATTTTTGTTCCTTTGTCTTCTTCACCCCCATATTCTCCCCGAGTATCAACTATTAGGGATAATTCGGCCAAATGGGAGAGACTAGGTTGAATTTTTTCAACCGGTGGCTGGACTTTTTTTGTTATTTCCTCCTCACTTATTTGGTAGCTTTCCTTTAACAGTGAAGCTCTATTACTCCAGACCCGCAGTTTCGGCCGTTTCAGGGTTTGCGCTAAATTTAAGACGAAAAAATGAAAAGGCCGGCCGTTTATCCTGACAAAAGAAAAAACAATAGTGATTATAAAAATTAAAATACTGACTGTTAAAAATAAAGAAAAATCAAATATTTTATAACTAATGCCCATTAACAAAAAGCCGCCTAGCATAATTACAAATTGCCGGGTCGTGACTGGACCGATTATTTTATCTTCAACATCAATAAATTGGGGAATAGTAAATTGCTGCACTCTTTTAATGATTAGTTAATAATAAAACTACACATTGCAATCTGTTATCTAATATTAAATTAAAAAGTTAATACTACTGCTTACCAAACAGTACTTTGAAATTTGTAGGATATTAACTTGAAAATCAGCCAAAATTATAATACTGCGTGTGTCAGGTTAATAAGTTAGAACCTTAATTCCTTATTTAAATCCATTATGGCCTTAAATTCTTCCAGAGTTAGACAATCTTGCCCGACGTTCTTTCTTTCTTCTATTATAACATCAACTGGCTTGCCCTCACTAATGCTTTGCTGGCCAATAGAAAGATACAGTTTATTCACCGAGCTTTGTCGCCAACCCTTTATTCCCTCTGTCCGCCGGCTGTAATTTTCCTCTTCTAACAAACTAATTTTTTCTTTTATTTTCGCTACCTGTTTTCCCGCTTCCGGACTAAGACGCCGGAAATTTACTAAATCCATATACCGCAATTCATCTATCGGGTTCATTACCCTGGGCGGGACATACTTTACATCTTCCATCTTTTTCTTCCCCGCGCTCTGAGCCGGTGTGGGTGTCCTCAAGGGCGACTTTGCCGCCGACCTCTTAAATTCCAGCGGAGGAGAAACAAAATCCTTTACCCTGCTAGAAATAACGCCACCCTTCTTTGCGACGAGGTTATCAGTCAGGGGCTGACCAGCCTCCCTCGGCCCGCCTACTGGCGGAGCCTCGCCTTTGGCGGGGCGGGCTGGCTGGGATTTTGGAATAATTCTAACGGGGTTCACCGGGATTCTTGACTCTACTCGGCTTGGTCCGACCACTTTTGCTGTATCTGCGACCGGCCGTTTTTCTATAACAACCGGAGGCGGAGGGGCAATTTCATGGCTCACATCTAATTTTACCTCTTCTTTCTTGTCTTTTTCTTCTGCTGATAAATTAACTGGCGGGACGGAAACATCTTCCTTTTCTTCCTTCCGAACCGCCGGAGAAGAAAAACTATAATCAATATCCCGCACTCCAATATTTTTTAAAGCAACGGTTTTGTCTTCTGTCTCTTTGCCAGCCAAACCATCTTCCGGCAGCCTTATTTTAACCGGCGGTCTTACAGAAACCTTTTCTCCTCCCACAATGCTGTCTGTAATTTTTAAAACTTCGTCAGCCGAATTATTATCAAAACCTAAACCGCCGTCAGCAAAAGTTTTTTTTAAAGTCTGCTTGATCTCAATCTTGTCTCTTATGCCTCGCAGATAAGTTTTTAAAATACTTCTAAAGCGGTCGGAAAGCTCTTGGCTACCGAAATTTATCTGGGTAGAGGCAATAATTTTATTTAGCTTATCTTCAATTTGCTCGTCTGTTAAGGCCACTTTTAGTTCTCCATTTATCTTTTTCGTCAACTCCCTTATTTCCTCCTCATCTTCCGGGGAAAAGAAAAAGCTTGCTCCCCTGACAACCGGAGCTGCTTCTTTCTCAACTTCTTCCTTAGCTGGCTTTTCTTGCCTTTTCTTTTCTTGCCCGCCGGCTTCGACCTTGAGATAATCTTTGACGCCAACAAAAATTTTTTCTGCCATCGCTTTTGCCAGCTCTTCTGCCTTGCCTGTATCCAAATTTCCTTCTTCTAGAAAATAGTCAACTAAATCAGAAAATTTTATTTCCTTTGCCATAACTTTCATAACCGTAGACGCCAGGTTTATCCCGTATTTTTTTTCTAATTCATTAATCGCCGCCATAACAGAGGAAGTTGAGACTTTATCCCGCAAATCTTTAGGCAATTGGTTAAATTTTTGCAAATAATCAAACATAAATAAAGTAAGGACTAAAAAACAGAATTATCAATCTTTAATTCCTCTAAATCCTTATTAACCTGCTCTTTTAATTCATTCGGGCCGACAAATTTCCTTATTTCTCTTATTTTCCGGCCTATCTTTATTTTAACATTTTTTTGCATAATATTCAAAAGATACTCCTCTATAAACAGCTCTAAAGAGGCGGCTTCGCCAAAAGTCTCTTTTAGACCGAAATGCAATAATCCTTTATGGACTACCCCGTCAATTTCTGCTTTAACTAAATAAACTCCATAATCTATGTCTAAATTAACCCTATCAAGGTTAATTGTCGGCAGTCCGATCTTTTTACCCCGGCCCATTCCTTTTATAATTTTTGCCTCAAATTCAACTTTTATGCCGCCCTCTTTTACTACCATAAAAAAAGATAAAAGCAAAACCACGCTGGCGATAATTTGCCCGCCGGTTAAAACGTTTTTGTTTAATAAATAGTCTAAGGCAACCGCGGACAAGGGCCAAAACAATTCGCATATTGTAGCCGTTGAGGCGGTTATTCTCTTTAAGCCAAAATAATAAATAAACATGGCCGCGGCTCCGCTAGTAAAAACTATTACCGCTAAAAGCCCCCAATATAAAACGCCTATCTCATTTATTTTAAACAAGTCTCCATTAGAAAAAATAAGGAGAAAAGCCAACAGGCTTGTCAGGCCAAAACGCAGAGCGGTTGTGGATTTAAAATCCAGGTGGTTAACAATTCTTTTGCCAAAAACCGTTGAAGAGCCAAAGGCAAAAGCCGCGAGAATTGCAAACCAGGCGGCATGATGAAAAAAATTTATTTCTCCCAAGTTTAATCCGGTTTTGCCAAAAGCTAAAAAATAAGCGGCCGCAATAGCTGCGGCTGCCCAAAAATAAAAACGGCGGCTAAGTCTTTCCCCTAAAACCAGGCGCGCCATAACCAGGGCAAAAACGGGCTGCAGCTTTTGTAGGATTACCACGGTGGCAAAAGTAACCTCTCCGCCAACCGCGGCAAAAAACGCCTTGGTAATCATTAGAGTCCCGAGCAATCCGCCAAAAATACTTACCCAAAAAATCGCTCCCCAGTCTCTTTTTCTAAGTAGCTTTATTTTGGACCAGCCCAAAATAATAAAAGGAGCCAGGACTATAAATCCTAAAAAATGCTCCAAAAAAACTACCAAAGCAGGGGGTAAACTATAAAATTTCGGTCTGATAAAAACTCCGTCTAAACTCCAAAGCAAGGCCGCCAGCATTATCGCCCCGGCTCCAATAACCCTCTTTTTTTTAAAACGAAATTCTCGCATAAACTGAGAATATTATTATTTAACGGTCTAAAACTAAAGGCGGGAAGATTAAACTTCCCGCTCTTCCTCCATTATTCACCCCGTTAGAAATAATACTCCGCAACTCCACTGTGATTGGTTACGATTTAGAACAATTCCCACGGGGTTTAATGCCCCAAAGGAATTTCTAACGGGGTTTATTTTTATAACTTTGACGACTTATAAATATGCTCTTGATACGGTTTTAATCTGATAATCTTGCCGAAAAAAACTTTTTTCAACTCCTGGATATCAACTATCTGGTCATATCCTAAACAAACAACCGAGGGCTTGTACTCCTTTATTATTTTAAACTTATCGCGCAACTGGCCCAAAATAGCCTTATCAACAAAACTTAAACTTTTCACTTTTTGCCAGCGGACTTTTTCTTTTTTCCTCGGCCATTTCCCCTTTAATTTTTTTACGTTCCTGTCGCGGGCTATAACTACGATGAGATAATCGCCATATTTTTTTGCCTGCTCCAAAAACGACAGATGGCCCAAATGCAGATTATCAAAAGTGCCGAAGCACATTATGGTCTTCATAAACCCGCTTCCTTCTTCAACAGCTCCGCTTTATCAGTTTTCTCCCAAGTAAAATCTTTGTCATCCCGGCCGAAATGACCATAAGCGGCTGTTTTTTGATAAATCGGCCTTTTTAGGTTAAGATAGTCAATTATAGCCTTGGGCCGGAAATCAAAAGTCTTCTTTATCAAATCAATAATTTTTTCTTCTGAAATTTTATTGGTGCCAAAAGTATTTACATAAATCCCGACCGGTTCGGCCACGCCGATAGAATAAGCCACCTGCAATTCGCATTTATCCGCCAAGCCGGCCGCCACTATATTCTTAGCTGCGTGTCTAGCCATATAAGCGCCGCTGCGGTCTACCTTAGTGGGGCATTTCCCGGAAAAGCAACCGCCGCCATGAGCGCCGACTCCGCCGTAGGTATCAACTATAATTTTTCTGCCGGTCAAGCCGGCATCAGCCGGCGGCCCGCCAAAAACAAAACGGCCGGTGGAGTTTATAAAAACTTTAGTTTTCTCATCAAATAAATCACCTAAAATCGGCTTTATCACTTTTTCCTTTATATCAGCTCTTAATTTTTCCTCTTCTATTTTTTCGCTGTGATGGGCGGCAATTACAACCGTTTCAATTCTGATGGCTTTGCCATCCTCATACTGGACCGTCACCTGGCTTTTGCCGTCAGGACGCAAATAAGGCAAAACTCCTTCTTTTCTGACCTCGGCCAATTTCCTTGTTAAATTGTGGGCTAAAACAATCGGCAAGGGCATAAATTCCGGAGTTTCGTTCGTGGCATAGCCGTACATTAACCCCTGGTCACCGGCGCCCTGCTCCTTATAATCACCCCTCCCCTCAACCCCTTGGGCGATATCCGGGCTTTGTTCGTGTAAGGTAATAATTACCCCTACATCATCGCAAGAAAATCCATATTCCTGCTTATCATAACCAATTTCCCGTAAAACTCTCCTGACTACTCCCTCTAAATTAACATAAGCTTTAGTTTTAGCTTCGCCGCCGACTAAAACCAGACCGGTAGTGCAAAAGCACTCTATGCCGGTATGGCTGTCCGGATCCTGCTTCAGCATTTCGTCTAAAACCGCATCGCTAATTTGGTCGCAAATCTTGTCCGGATGACCCTCGGTCACAGACTCCGAAGTCACGAGCCTGATATTTTTTGTTGGCATAACATTTTTTTCGGCAAAAAAATCTTTATTTTACTCTTTACCGTTCTACCCGCCCCAAGGGTCTGTCGCCGAATGCTCTTTCGAGCAGAAAATTTCAAATTTTATGCCGAATACGGTATTCGACGACAGACCCTCTAACGAGACGAAAACTTTTAAGTTCTCGCAAAGCTTAATGGCAAAAAAATTCTTGCCCATCCAAGCCCGAAAACAGTAAAAAATGAAATCCAAGATTTAGCGCCGATTAATTATAAATAAAATTTATGAATTTAATATTTTGGTTACGTCCCCATATTCCAGGATACCAGATATTTCTTCTGTTCGGCGGTAAGCTGATCAATGGTTATGCCCATTGATTTTAATTTCAGCTTTGCCACTTTTATTTCAATTTCTTCCGGAACCTTGTAAACTTTTTTCTCCAAATGCTTTGAATTTTTTACGGCATATTCGCTCGCGAGGGCCTGAGTGGAAAAACTCATATCCATGACCGAAGCCGGATGCCCTTCGGCCGCGGCCAAATTTATCAATCTCCCCTCCGCCAGCACATAAACACTTTTTCCGCCTTTTAGCACATACTCATCCACGTAATTTCTGATGTTTTTATTAATTTTTACAGCCAATTTTTTCAAAGCCGGCAAATCTATTTCCACATCGAAGTGACCGGAATTGCAGACCACGGCTCCGCTTTTCATAATCTTAAAATGTTCCGCCCGCAAAATATGAATATTCCCGGTTAAAGTGCAGAATAAATCGCCGATTTTCGCCGCTTCCTTCATCGGCATGGCTTGAAAGCCGTCCATAACCGCTTCTAGCGCTTTAATTTCGTCTATCTCAGTAATTATTACTTTCGCGCCCATGCCCCGAGCCCGCATGGCCATACCCCGCCCGCACCAGCCATAGCCGGCGATAACCACATTTTTTCCGGCAATCAGCATATCCGTCGCCCTGATTATGCCGTCAATCGTCGATTGGCCCGTACCATAGCGGTTGTCAAACATATTCTTTGTCTTAGCATCATTAACAGCCACGACCGGAAGCAACAGTTTTCCCGTTTTTTCTAAGGCTCTCAAGCGAATAACTCCGGTCGTGGTTTCTTCCATGCTGCCCAAAATCTTAGGCGCCCACTGTTTATAATCTGAATGCAAAAGTGAAATTAAATCCGCTCCGTCGTCCATGGTAATTTCCGGCTTATGGTCCAAAGCCGCGCGAAGATGTTTATAATAGCTGCCTCTTCCCTCTCCTTTTATCGCCAAGACGGAAATGCCATAATCTTTTACCAGGGAAGCTGCCACGTCGTCTTGAGTTGATAATGGATTAGAAGCGCATAATAGCAAATCGGCTCCGCCCGCTTTTAACGTTCTGGCCAGATTAGCCGTTTCCGCCGTGACATGCAGACAGGCTGACATTTTTTTTCCGGCGAATGGCTTTCTTTTCGCGAATTCTTCCTTTATCTGGTTAAGAACCGGCATATCCCGCTCGGCCCACTCAATCCTTTTTTTCCCGCCCGGGGCCAGTTTAATATTTTTTACATCATACTTCATAATCTCTACAAATTACGAATCTTATACAAATTTACGAATTTGTAATTATTCAAAATTATTTAATATTTAATATTCTTTTATATTTAAACTCTCAATCTCTAAACCCCAATCTCCAATTCAAATGACATTTTGATACAGTTTGAAAATTAAAAAATTGAAAATTAATTGATAATTGAAAATTAAATTAAGAACATTTTAATTACAGCTCTTCCTTAAAATTTTCTTGATATCTTCTTTTAAGCTCTTTCCAAGCGAACCTGTGTGTCTGCGTCCCATATTTCTCCACCGTATAGACCGCTGCTAAGGAAGCCAGCCGCCCGATTTTCTCTAAAGGCCAGCCTTCCACTAAACCTTTTATCAGACCGGCCCGATAAGCGTCTCCGGCTCCGGTCGGGTCAGAAGTATTTTTAGGTTTAGCTGAAGGAATCTTTATGATTTTACTGTTACTATAAATTTCCGAGCCATTAGCTCCTTTGGTAATCACTAGTATTTCCGTTATCTTTTTTAGCCTAGCCAGATTTATATTCAACTTTTTTAAAATCAGCTGAATTTCATAGTCATTGCCGATTAAAACCTTAGAACCGGCTATGGCCTCTCTTAACTCTTTTTTGAAAAAATTAATGATCTGCTGGCCCGGATCAAAAATATAAGGAATATTTGATTTTTTATAAATTTTTACGTATTCCAGCATTCTTGCCTTCGCATCCGGGGAGACAATTGCTATTTTAACATTTTTAATTTTTTTGGCAACCCGACAGTAATTCTTTTCTAACGGACCCGGGTAAAAACCAGTAATTTGGTTATCGGCTTGGTCAGTAATTATATAGGCCCCGGCGGTTAAATCTTTTTTAGACTTTTTAATTCTGGAAATATCTATTTTTTGTTTAATCAACCATTTTTCATATTTAAAAAAATCCGTCCCGCCCATTCCTAAAACTATCGGCTTTTCCCCCAATAAGGACAGATTATAAGCGATATTGCCAGCGGTGCCGCCAAAACTTTCTTTTAACTTATTTATGGTAAAACTGACATTTAATATATGAATCTTTTCTGGCAGGATATGGTCGCTGAATTTACCCGGGAAATCCATTATTCTATCGTAGACCAAGGAACCGGAAACAACAATTTTATTCATAATAATTTTTAGTTTTTAGTTTCTATCTACTTTTGGTTTTTCTTCGCCAACTGGCGGATTAGCTTCCAACTTCTTAATTTCTTCTTCGATCGCCCTTCTCTCCAAACTTCCTTCCTGGTATTGGGAAACCATTTTTTGCAGTTCGCCTAATCCGCTTTTTTCTCTTTCTGATTTACTATCTTGTATATCTTCTTTTCTCCTGCTCCCTCGGAGCATCGCTTCCGTTATCTTCCGCTCTTCCGCCTCTTTTACCGGTTCAAAAATTCCTCCTTTTATTGTGCCTTTCATATTATCATTATCCACTGGAATATCTTCTTCTAAACCTTCTAGGGTTAGCGAAGACAGCTTTAATCTTTCATACAAATCTAACAGCATTTTAACCCTTGCTTTTTCCTGTTCGTCTAAAATTTTTATATTATTGTTATTGGTAAAATATTGGATTCTTTTTAAATCATCCACTTTACCGGTGCCCAAACTACGGTTATAATCCAAGAGCCAGTTGCCCACTGTCGGGATTTTCTCCTGATTATTAATAATTAATTTTTTGCCGGTTAGCTTTTTGTTGTTATCTAGCAGCGCTTCCCGCAAACTTTTTTTAAATTTATCCCTGTCTTGATAAATAATAATAGCCAGCAAAACGACTTTTAGTTTGCGCCAAAATTCTTCAAAGGAAAAATCAGGAATACGAAAAATTTCCGTGAAATGATACTTAAACATATCTAAAACCATGCCTTCAGCCATAATCGGCAAGCCAATCCACTTTAACCTATGGATTATCTTTTTATAGCGGACAAAAAAATCAAAGTATTTATCTTTAAAATCCTTAATTTTTCCCAAGGATTTCTCTAAATCTTTAGCCAAATGATATGCCTCTGTGGCCTCGTCGTATATCATATAATCATCAGCCTTGTCCTTAATTTCCTCCAAAAAATCCTTATTTTTTAATTGTTCTTCAATAATTTCCATATTTTATCTATATTTCATTAATGTTCAAATAATTATAACTTATTCTTTATGCGGTCAATTGTTCTAACATCATTAGACACTATTTCTATTTTAGGTTTTTTTGCCTTCTTTTTTTCTCTAGCTCTCTTCATCCTTCTTTCTTAGCTGCTCTGCCTGGGTACGTGGATTACCATACTCGGACACAACTTCTATCTTGGGCCTCTTTTTCCTCTTCTCCCTCTTCTTCTTCCTCTGACTCATCAGCACCGCCCCCTTCTTTATTTTTACCTTTTTTTACCCCCTGTTTTGGGTTTTCGGCTCGCGTCATACCCAGCCAAATTTGGTCTGTCTTCTTCATAGCTCTTTATTTTCCCCTGAATATCTATAAGTTGAGCTTTTTCTTCTTTCTCCAGAGCAGTTGTTTTCTCCGTTTTATCGTCTTCACTTAAATCACTATTTGCTATTTCTAGCTTCAGTTCGGAATAATATTTTACTGCGCCTTGTTCTAATGTTTGCCAGGCAATTTGCTCGGATTTTATTGGATTACCGGTCTTCATGTCCGGAATTTCGGCTTTTATCTTTTCCGCCACATCAACTAAATCCTCGCGTTCCCAGTCCTTAAAAATTTTCCCCCATTCTTCTGCCTTTTTTTTGTCTTCAGGTTTTTTAGATTCCTTTAGCCCCTTATATTTTTTTAGATATAAATGATTTTTAAACAAATTTTGGGCGAAGTTGGGGTTGAAACGTTTCCGGCTATTTACTTCCCCTTCCCAAACGCCCATCTGGCTTATAAAGTTCCTCTTGGTCAAATCCGTAACGGTATTTACCCGGTCAACTTCGCCGGTGTCCGGGTTTTTAAATTGCTTTTCACCCATATGGCCAAGCCGGTTTGCTCTTCTCATATTTCCTTCCTGGTCTCCTTTTCTGAATTCTCCGGCCGCCCGCTCCGTTTGTTCCTCCATCGAGCGCAGGCGCAGGCGGCCGTTTTCAACACCCACGCCCTCGGATACTATATGATGCATGTTAGCTTTTGACATTGTGTCAGATTGGCTTACAAGCGATAGAGCTTCTTGTTTGGATAATCCCAATTTTCCCATTAAATATTGATCGACAAAAGCGCCTTTCCCATATTGGTTCACAGGCAATTGCTCTCCTTCTTCTATTCTTTTTCTTCCTTTCTCGTCATGCCAATCAGCTGTAGCTACGGTTTTATTTAGGGCTTCATTGTCATGATATGACTTACTCATCTGCAAATAAGCGCCCATAGCCACATCTGTCTGGCCGCTCTCCATAGCGTTCATCATTACGCTATGCAGATAATCTTCGTTATCGCTATCATAAAAAAGTTTCATTTTTTCTCTGGCCATCGTATTCCTTTTTTCATCAGCATAAAAAGTCTCTATCGGCCTGTATTTGGCCAGCTCTCCCTTCTCTCTCTTTAATTGATCTTCAATATTTTTTCTTTCGGGAGAATCTTGGGCAAGCTCCGGATTTCTTAACTTTTCATCCAACTTATCGATTTTCTCAATAGATTTTCCCCTCTTCCTTGTCCGGCTTATGGCTGAATCTTTTCCAAGCCAGCCCTTATGCCACATAAAACCTTGGGCAGCGTCTTCGGTAAAATCCCTGGAAGCGCCCAAAGCTCCCCATAATTTACCTTCTTTTAAAGCCGCCCCGGCTTTTGATTCTCCCATCTTCTCTTGGGTTTCTTTTTTCTGTTTCAGAGTTTCTCTAAGGCCTTGCGCCATTTTCCACGGCCTTAATTCTAAACCCGTGGCAGTTTTTAATTTCAGCCCCGCCCAGTCAGCGGACCACAATCCAGCTTTTCCTATTGCTCCCGGGGTTTTCTTCGCCCAATCCAATCCTTTGCCCGCTATACTTCCGGCCACTCCGCCTAGTTTCTGCGCTACCATCATCCCACCCATCAAGAGGCCGATGGTGATTATAAAAGTCTGCAAACTCCCCTCACAAAAGAAACTGCTAGCACCTGCGCAAATCTGTCCCCCCTGAGTCTCCAACGTGCCGCTAACCATCGCTCCTGCTCCTAACTTATTTGACGACTCGCTAGCTGTTGCCAATGCTAACCAAATAAAAAAAGCTAAAACCGGGCCAACCACCAATTGCTTATTAAAATCTTCCCAAATTTGCCCCGTATATTTTTGAACCGGGGGGAAGGCAAAGCCCAAAAAAACAAAGGGGGAAAGAATCGTATATATCCAAAGCATTATTATTCTCATTACCAAAATCGCCAGCATCACCAAAATCACTATATTGGTTATAATTAAAGCTATGACGCCGGCTATTATCCCCACCACTACTGGCCAAGAACCAACCTTTTCTCCTGTCCACATTGCCGTAATCTGATTCGTCTGAAACATATTTATAAAATTACCGGCGCCATGTTGAGCAAAACCGTTAACAAAAGTCAGCATTACCACCTGGGAAAAATCTATTAAAAGTCCAAAAATTGTTTTAGAAAAATTTATCAAGACCGCCATTATCAACAACTTTGGCAACATTTTTTTTATACTGTAATTTTCCTGCCTTAAAATCGTGGCAAAAGCTATAATAAGTAAAATTAGGATAAAAAACATATTGCACAAATCCCTAACAATCACCCAGCCATTAACGACCGCGGGGACGTCAATAATATTGCTAAATTGGGCTACATTGACAAGAATTGCTACGAACAAAGTCAATAAAAGCCCAAACACCATAATAAAAGCCCAGGCAATCCAGCTAAGTAACGTCGCCACCGCCAATCCTGTTCCCTCTACAATCGCTCCAACAACTTGGGCAGAAGAAAAATTTCCGATCAAAAAAGAAAAAATACAAAGAGCAGTTATGCAAAAAATAGCCGTCTTACTCTTTTTAATTTTTCTTAAAAATTTCCCCATTTATAAATCTTTAAATAAATTAAATAAAGCCATAACCGCTCCCCAGCCCAAAGTCGTTATTCCGCTTACAACCGCCCCAACCTTTCCCATAAAACCCTTTCCCATAAAATCAACAATCATAACTAATAAAGTCAAGACGCTGGCGATAATAGTTAAAGCAATTAAATCCAAAATCAACAATCCTATCACCTCAACAATCCCAAAGGCTGTGCCTCCCACATTTTTAGCGCTGCTTTTGCCGGCCACAATCTTCGGCATCCATTCCTCTCCTAATTTGCAAAAAAGATCAGGAAACACCCATCTTAAAAAAACATGCATGTTTATATAAATCAAGGTCAGACCAAAGCTATCAATAAGGTGTAACCAGGCGTTTTTCAACAACCGATTCGTTCCCTGTTTAACCGAATCTGTTACTTTCTCCTCTATTTTTTTCTGCGCTCTCTTTTTAAAATTCGCTTTTTCTTTTAACTGACTAACCCTGTCTCTTAAACCCCCGCCTTCTTTAGCTTCTTCGCCTTTCTCTCCTTTTTCTGTTTCCTCCCCTTTTTCTCCCTCTTTTCCTCTTCTTTCTCTCTCTTTATTTTTTTCTTCTCTTAATTGCCCGGATCTCCCGGCCATTAGCCGACTGTCTAAATCACCGCCGCTTTGCCCGCCTGGTTGCCTGGCCATGCCAGGTCCAGATTCTTGCTTCCCGGTTGGAGTTTGGCGACTGGCAGGAAGCGACCTTTCCGATCCAATCGGCCGGCCTAAATTATCCTTTTTTGAGTCGTCTGCCATTCTCCTATTATCCGCTCCCATTCCGCCTACCCCTCCGGCTAAACTTATCAACCTATCTACTGGATCATCTCCTCCCCTGCCCATTCTCTCTTGCCGTAATTTACTGGCCGCTGACGCCTCTTCTTTCGGATTATCTAATCTGCTTTTGTCTAACAAATCGTTAATTGTAGCTGGCTCAGGCATAATCGTTAAAAGCACTAAAAACACAGAAAACACAAAAACACTTTTTATTTAAACCTAACACTATTCTCTAAATCAATTAATTCTTTCCAAAGCATTTTACCGATTTCCTCGGCAGTGCTTAATCCTTGAGCGTAATTGCTTTCCGTGATAAATTGCTGATTTTTAGAAAAAAATAATAAATATTTTCCATCAATTTTCCGGCCAGCTCCCCCGCCACGCTTCACCTAGCGGAGCATGGCACTAACGGGGCAGGCAATATCTAATTATCATTAACCGTGTTTTTGTCATCTCGAACCCCGACGCTTCGGGGTGAGAGATCTATAATAGGTTAATATATTTACCTATCTTTTTTTAATTCTTCTACGTATTCTTTAATTTCTTCCTTTAAAATCCCATAATCTTCAAATAGCTTATCACTTAAATCTTTTAATAATGTGATTTTAAAATCTATTACAGATTTCTCCCCGCTCAATGCGCTACGCTTATGAGCGGGTCGAAATGACAAAGAGATAATATCTTTTAATTTTTATCTGTTTTAATCTTGTCTAAACCCATGCTAAAATTTGCATAGATTTTCCGCCAAAGGCGGATCAGCCTTTGGCTGAAAAAATTGGCGAGGCTCCGCCAGTAGGCGGGCCGAGGGAGGCGGACCAGCCTCGGGCTGGCGTGTTTTCGTGTTTTTACTTCTCCGTTACTTT
>Ga0265594_1000216_pt1 | contig 46741 bp, 49 predicted proteins | sample saktaG_11_FD_190147 | JGI IMG/M metagenome (GOLD analysis project Ga0265594, IMG submission 190147) | Saline water microbial communities from Sakinaw Lake, British Columbia, Canada - sak_2011_5_24_80m | ecosystem: Environmental > Aquatic > Non-marine Saline and Alkaline > Saline ...
AACTGCAAAATTATATAAAGGAGTAGCTAAATCCTTAGCAATAGCAAAGTCTCCTATCAAAGAAGAGTCAAATTCTAGCTTTCCCCTAATCAAATCATGGAATCTTACTTTTTTAGAAGGAGTCTTGAATCTAATAATGGATGGCTTGCCTTCAGCTAAATATTTTTTAACTTCGTCTTCAGAAAGTTTTTTACATTTACCATTGTACTTGGGTGCCTCTCCCCTGCTCATCTGCTCTTGTCTTTTTGCTTCTAACTCGTCTTCTGAGCAGAAACAATGATAAGCTGCCCCATTTTTTATGAGTTTTTCCAGATACTTAGCATAACTTGAAGTTCTTTCACTTTGCCGGAAAGGCCCTTCATCCCATTTCAGCCCCAACCATTGAAGATTTTCAATAATGTCTTTTTCAAACTCAGGACTTGACCTTTCTATATCAGTATCTTCTATCCTTAAAATAAACTTGCCCTTTTCATGTTTAGCAAAAAGATAGTTAAAAAGAGTAGTTCTGGCTGTACCAATATGAAGATAACCAGTTGGAGCTGGCGCCATCCTTACTCTTACGCTTTTTTCTAAATCAACCAACATAAATCTTCAATTTCAGCTTAACACGATTTTTTCTAATAAAAAAGGAGCCATTACGGCTCCCCCTTGTGCGACGATGTTAGAACCTGTTTTTGTTCGGGGAAATATAAAAGGGCTCCAAAAAGGAGGTATTCTTATGTCTCAATAAATAAAAATAAATCTTGTATCAGTTTTATTCCTCTCCTTCTGGCTCTGCCCTACGTATTTCTATAAATCTTCCTTCTTGCCCAGGCATCTCTATAACTTCTTCTTCTAACCCTTCTGTAGGCATCTCTATAGTTCCTTCGGGTGTCTGATACTTTATTGTTCTACTCTCCTCCTCTATTCTTCTCCTTTCCTCTATCTCTTCTTCTGATAAAGAAGGCGCGGGAGAAGTCTTTAGTTCGGTGGTGCTATAAGCCTTTATAGAAGAAACTGAAAGAAGGATAAAGCATTCATTTGCTTCTGTCACTCCAAATTCTCTACATTTAGCTTCAAGCGTTGCGCACACCTCTGGCGGTGCTCCTAGTCCTGTGCAGTAGTCTTCAATCTGTTCAAATGATTTAAACTTCTCAAGAGGAAATTGCTCACACATCTCTGGTGTTCCTCCCTGTTCTTTACAGATATCTCTCAGTGATTTAGACGTGTCAATGCCCTCAAGAACTTTCTCTATTTCTAATTCCTGTTGAACTTTCATTTGAACCCTCTCTCTGACCTGTTGTGGAACCTGAACTGGTAAAGTGGCTTCTTCTGGAACTTCGCCCAAAGCATCTTGTGCTTTTAATGCCTCGACTGCTTTTTCATGTCCCTTTACTGAAGCTTTCATTGCATTTTCAATGGCTGTTTTCGCCTGCTCAGGAACTTTCTCATAAACTTCAGCCAAAACCTCTAAATGAACAGAGGTTGCCTTGCCGACCCTAGCTAAAACTTCCATAACTTTTTCAGTGTTCTTGCCTTTAGCTTGTGCTTTTTCTGCCCTGGCTATACTATTTTGTAATTGCATTCTATATCTTTCCAGGATTTTTTCTGCAAATTCCGGCTTTCCTTTTTCTACTACAGTTCGAGCTTCAGCTAACCTTTCGGCAGCTAAGGCGGCATGCCTTTCAGCTTTTTTGAGATCGCCAAAGGTAAAGAAAGTACCAATTTTCTCTATAATTGTCTCTAGAAAGTAGAATGGACTATCAGGGGTGAGTCCTGGACCTGGGAGTTCTGTCTCTTGAGCTAAAACTCCTGTCCCGAGAGAAAACAGAAATACTGAAATTATTAGTAAAGATATTGTTTTCATAATTTGGTTCATTGGTTCTTTTACTTTGTCGACCTTTCATCTTTATTCTACCAAAAAACCGCCCAAAAGGCGATTCTTTGAATTCTATAATGACATTATATAATTGGCTCTCTATGCGACGACGTTAAAACCTGTTTTGGAACATTTTAAAAGAAAAGCTATCTCAATGAGACAGCTTTGAAAGAACGGGAAGCTTATCTGTAGAAAGAAAAAGGTTAGATTCTCACCATTGTCCGTCTAATCGACTAAGACACGGCTTATCTGCAGATAAGCTCCCTTATGCAAGCCTACTGCTGTCTAAGTGCCGCAAAGACAGCCAAGGCACTTTCAATATAGTAAAACCCCACAAAAAATCAAGTCCCGTAATGAACTTGAGAATAGTTCCATCTATCGAACTCGAACCGCTCTTTATTTCACTAAATAATTCAAGATGTATTCAGCCAAAGTTTTAGCAGAGTCTGGTTTGGAAAATTGTTCAGCTCCCTTTGACATTTTTCCCAGCTCTTCGGAATGAGAAAACAAATACCTGACCTTCTCTAAAAAGAAATGAGGAGATAAGTTGGCTTCTTCTATTACCAAAGCTGCTCCTTTTTTGGCATAAGCATAGGCGTTTTTCACCTGATGGTTTTGAGCAGAGGTTGATAAAGGAATCAAAATAGAAGGTTTATGGCTGGCTGCTACTTCAAAAATAGTACCGGAACCAGCCCGGCTGACCACTAAATCAGCAACAGCCAAGGCTTCTCTTAGCTCTATTTCATTTAAAAAACCGAATGCATGATAATATTTGCCTAATTCCTGGCTAATGACAACCTTGGCTTCAGCTTTAACTTGTTTTACATTTTTATCGCCTGTTTGGTGAATTAACTCAAACTCAGCTAAGATCTCTGGCAGAATGGCTAAGATAGCATCATTAATCTTTTGAGCTCCCTGAGAACCTCCTAAAATCAGAATAATTGGCTTTTGAGAACTTAGACCGAATAGTTTCTTTGCCTCGGTCTTTGAGCCAGACAATAATTCCTTCCTGATTGGATTGCCAATAGAAACCATTTTCTCAGCAGAAAAGTATTCTGTCTGCGAGATTGGAAAAGAAACAAAAATTTGAGAACTGAATCTAGCCAGAAACCTGTTGGCTAAACCAGGCGTTACATCTGACTCATGAAGAAAAATTGATGTTTGCAGAAGCCAGCCGTTCAAACAAGAAGCAACAGAACCATAACCTCCTTTGCTGAAGATTAAATCAGGCGCTAGGAAAAATATAAAGAAAAATGACTGAAAGAGCCCCAAAGGCATCTTGAAAAGCACGCCAACTATATTTTGTAGAACGCTCTGCCATGTTAAATATCGTCTAATCTTGCCAGCCAGAATTGTTTTTACCTTAATACCTTCTTGAGAGAGCAGAATTGAGGCAAACTGGTCTTTTGGCCCCAAATAGAAGAACTCCGGATCTAAACCCAGCTTCCTGATCTCCCTACAAACAGCAATTATAGGGAAAATATGACCAGCTGTACCACCGCCAGTAAAAAGTATTTTTAGTTTTTTCTTTTTCTTAGGCATTCTTAGATATATTAAGTAAAATCCCGACACCGATTAATTCAGCGATCAAAGCTGAACCTCCATAGCTGATAAAAGGCAAGGGAATGCCGGTTAAAGGCAAAATACCAATCATTGAACCCATATTAACAAAGGCCTGCAAGGTTAACCAGCAAGTTATACTTAGAGCAGCCAGTCTGTAGAATTTGTTTTGAGAACGCTTAGCAATAACAAATCCCCGCCAGGCAAAAATTAAAAAAAGGACAAGCAAGACGAAACTGCCAATAAAGCCCCACTCTTCAGAGAACACAGCAAAAATTGAATCAGCTAAGGGTTGTGGCAGAAAGCCATACTTCTGAATACTCATACCCACTCCCCGGCCAAATATACCGCCAGAGCCAACAGCAATCAAAGACTGCTTCAATTGGTAGCCGAGACCCATTGGGTCAATATTTGGATTGATAAAAACTAAGATTCTGGCTAAGCGGTACGGGGCTAACTGGATTAAAAGAATTAAGCCGGCTATGGCTACTGAGCCGATGATAAAAATATGCTTCAAAGGAGTACCAGCCAAAAAATAAACCAAAGCAGCTGAAATAATAATAATTCCTAAAGTGCCGATATCTGGCTGCAAAATTAAAAGTAGACTGACTAAAACTAAAACTGTTGAAAAAACAATCAAAGTTGTTAAGAAATTCTTTTTCTTTTCAGTTCTGACAGAGAGGAAAGAAGCTAGATATAAAAGAAAGCTTAATTTCAAAAATTCCGAAGGCTGAAAAGAAAATAAACCAAAGAAATTTATCCAGCTTCGAGCCCCACCCAAAGTCATGCCAACCTTGGGGACAAAGACTAAAATTAACAAGAATAGATTGGCTAAAAGCAAGATTGGCGACCATTTCCTCAAAGAAGATAAAGGTATTTTGTAGACAGCAAAACCTAAAAGAACTCCTGGCATTAAGCCATAAATAAGGTAATGAAAAAGATAAAAGGTAGGTGAACCGAACTTTGCCTGGGAGAGACTAGCTGAAACACTGGCTAAAATAAGTACGCCCAATAAAACTAAGGTAGCCACAGGAATAATCAAAAAGTAATCAGGCTTATTCATTCTTCTATTTTACCATTTTAACGAACTTTTTAAACAAATTGCCTCTCTCTTCGTAATCCTTAAAAATACCAAAGCTGGGTGAGGCTGGTGATAGTAAACAAATCTTGCTTTTGTCAGTATGCTTATAAGCCAACTTAACAGCCCTTTTCATATCTCGGACAAAGAAATGCTGAATTGATCGAGGTTTAGCCTCAAGCACTGCTTTTAAGATTCTTTTGCCGGTCTCAGGAAACAAAATTAAGGTCTTCACTTTGCTTTTAGCAATTCTTTTACCCAATTTCTTAAAGTTCAGTCCCCTATCAAAACCACCTAAAATTAAAGTTTCAACCCTTGAACCCAAAAAATCTAAAGCCTCACAGGTTGTTTCAGGAATAGTTGATAAAGAATCGTTGTAAAATTCAATTCCTTGAAACCTGCCAATCAATTCCAATCTATGGGGCAGAAGCTTAAATTTCTTAAGCAGGGGGGCTTTAAATATTTTGCCAACTGCTTGAGCAGCAGCCTTATCTAGCTGATAATATTTGCCTTTAATTGGAATCTTTTTAGCCTTTGACCCTCGAGCTATTTTTCTAACTAAAGTATTCTGACTGTTATATATCAAATAATCCTTTTTGCTTTGATACTTAGTAATATTTGTTTTGGCCTTAACATACTCTCTAAAATTTCGGTAATAATCCAAATGCTCAGCATAGATATTCAACAAAACAGCAATCTGTGGGCTCTTTTTAAGATTGTAGAGCTGATGAGAAGACAATTCATAAACAAAAACATCGTCTTTTTTAGCTTTTAACAAAGATGATAAAACTGGTTTACCGATATTGCCGATCAGATGAATTTTAACTCCTGCTTTTTTCAATAGCTGATAAATGAAAAAGGCTGTTGTGCTTTTACCTTTAGTGCCAGTAACGCCAATAATCCTGCCCGGACAATTATCAAAGAAAATCTCGGTCTGGGAAGTAATCTTTTTCAAACTAGCCTTCGGTAAAATCTTAAAAGGAATGCCTGGTGATTTAATAATCACATCGTAATCCTTCAGAACTCTTAGGTAATTCTTGTCCATTTTTTGGTCAGCCACACCTAAAATCTTCTTGGGAAACAATTTCTTTAAAAATAAAGAAGTATCTTTGCCTTCCCGGCCAAAGCCTAATATCAATATTCTTTTATCTTTTAATTCGTCTAATTTCATTGAACTTTTGTAGTAAAAAGGGAAGCTTTTTAGCTTTTTTGAGGCTGAGATTGAAAGCAAGGCGGCTTTCCTTAAAAGTGCCAACGCACTCAAAGGGCTTCTGACCCCCCTGCCCTATAAGAGCTTTCATAATTGGTAAAAGCTTTTTATTCTCAAACAAATCTTTGCCAAAAATCTTCAAGAGCTGTTCTCTCTTTAAAAAAGGATACAAAATAGCATAAACAAACAAGCATTTAGAACAATTCAAACACCACCTCTCCCCCATTTTAGAAGCCACATTGCAGCTTGAGAAAACAGAAAAATACTTAGGATACTTACTGAACATTTTAGAAATCTCAAGTTCGGTATATTTTCTTAAATAACTGAAGTAATTTACATTCTTTACCAAGTATTTCTGGCAATAAGTCTTAAATTTTCTCTCAAATTCAGAACTCTTGGAATACTGATGATTAATTACTCTGCCTAAATACCTAACATTACCTTCATCAGCGCTCTTTTCGTTAGAAAAAGCAATGTTTTTGTAATCAAATAAAACAGCACAAAAAACACTTAAAAACGATAAGACAGCTGTAAAAGGTGTATGGCCATTAAAATAGCCTTTTTTATTCAACTTCAGCAAAGCAGGATCAATTTTCCTTTCAACAATGATTGTCTTCTTAATCTTGGCGACCTTTAGGACATTTTTAGCACTTTTAGTTGGATTAACTATAAAACAACCTATTTTCTTCCTTTGTTTTTTTAATGCTTCCAAAGTAACAATTGAATCCTTACCACCGCCAACTGGCACCAGGTACCTATTTCTAAACTTTCCTTTGAAAGCCTGAAAATGTTTAAGGTCAGGTCTTAAACAGATTTTAAGGAAGTTTTGTTTTTTAAAATTAATCTTGTTTTCATAAAAAAACTGGCCCATGCCCTTGATAACTAAATCTTGCCACCATTTAATCTGCTCTCGATTTAAATAACCAGCTTTAATAATAATTTCTGGAGAGCAAGTGCATTTCCAATAGCTTGGTATTTCCATTAACCCCAAATGGAAAACAAAATTATCAATCACTTCTTTCTCCAATTTTAATCTGCCAACGTTCTTTATCTTAATCTTAGGCCGAAACTTAATTCTAGGGCCTATAGTAAAAACAAAGGAAATTTCTAGATTTCCCTTTTTAAGCTTATAGTCATATTTTTGGTAAATAAATTTATCTTTCATCCTAATAGTCTTATGGTAATGCCAATAATAGCAGCTATAGCCCCAATTATCCAAAATCTCATGGTTACTTTATAATGAGGCCAGCCTTTAGCTTCAAAATGATGGTGAATGGGAGCTGCTAAAAAGATTTTCTTCTTACGGAATTTCTTAGAAAGAAGCTGCACGATAACCGAGCCAGATTCAATAACCAGCAAAAAGCCAATAATTGGCAGAACTAAGACAGAATCAGTCAAGAAAGCGACCACGGTCAAAGAAGCGCAAAGCCCCATCATACCTGTTTCTCCCATATAAAAACGGGCTGGTGGGATATTAAACCATAAAAAAGCCAAAAGAGCTCCTAAAATTACAGCGCAGAAAGCAGCTAAATTAACAAGTCCTAGAAATAAACTAATGCCAGCAAAAGCGCCAAAAATAGCAGCAAAAGCTCCACCACTTAAACCATCCAAGCCGTCTATAACTCCGCCACTGTAAGTTGCCATCATCACCAAGACAAACAAAGGCAGATACCAAAGACCAATCTCAAAATCGGCGATACCTGGTACGTGCAAGGTTGAAAACTCCAGCTTGCTGAAAAACCACCAAGCGCCAACTATACCAATTAAAGCCATAAGAATTAAACGATGTTTGAGCCTAAGACCGCCAGCAATATATTTTCCTTTGCCAATGATCTGAAGAACATCGTCGGCCAGGCCGACTAAAGAGGCTGCGACTAAAACAAAAAAAGGCAGCCAAGTCTGTCCCCGGTTCAAAAAGTTAAGTTTTTGAAACCACCAAATACCAGTTTTACTTAATAAATAAAATGAAACAGCTAAAATTAAAGGGGTCAACCAAATTAAAAGCCCTCCAAGTCTGGGGATTCGAGTTTCACCCTCTGAATGAAACTTTTGGAAATAATTAAGTTCTTTGCCGTCAATTGCTTGAGTTCTGACAGTCTTGCGCCAAAGCTTGTATTTATACAAAAACTTAGTTAAAAAGGGTGTTAACCAAAAAGCCAAAAGAAAGCTTAAGCTTCCTAAGGTAAATATTTTAATAGCATCAATGGCAGCATTTGGTAGATACATAAAAAGAAATAATTACCAAATATAGGCTGTTCTCAGCCATCCTAGAAGTTTCTCCATCTCTCCAAAACGATCACCAGTTCCTAAAATGACATTAACTAGATACCCCTTACTTTTTGGAGCTTCAGAAAGCAAAATGAAACAACCTAAAGCTTTTTCAGTATAACCTGTTTTCCCTCCGATGATGCTAGAAAATTCACCCAAAAGTTTGTTGCTGTTGATAAGCTCAGGTCCATAAAGATTAAGTTTCGGAGTAGAAAGGATTCCCCAGATTAAAGGCTTGTTTAATAATTCTTTGACAAGCGTTATTAAATCAATAGTGTTGGAATAGTTTATTGTTGAATAATTTATCTTTTCGCTATCTTCCTCTTCTTCTGGGTCCAGGCCTGAAGGATTAACAAAGTGAGTATTTTGAAGATTCAATCTCTGAGCTTCCCGATTCATTAATCCAACAAAATCCTCTTGAGCCATTCCGTCGTAATCATTAGCTAGAGAAAATGCAGCATCATTGCTGGATTCCATTAACAAAGGATAAAGGAGATATTCTACTGAAAGAAGTTCGCCTACTTCTAATTTGCCCAGATTTTCTTCTTGATTAACTGCTTCTTTTGAAATCCTAATTTCTTTTGAAAGGTCGTAATGCTCTAAAACAACATTGGCTGTCATCAGTTTAGTTAGGCTGGCAATTGGCAAACGCCAGTCACCATATTTCTCAAAAAGAATCCTTTCTTCACCTTGGCGACTAATATAAAAGGACATGGCTGACTTAGCTCCGATTTCTAAGTCTTCTACCCTTTTATTTCGGATAGGCTTTAAGTTCCTTATTCTTTCTTCAAAAGCCAATTGATTGGCTTGAGCAGCTGTTATCTGAGGATTTTTAGCCATCTCGTGCCAGAAAAAAAAGTTTCTCAACTCCCCTTCCAAAGCATTAAGCCCCCAAAAGAGAGGTACAACTATAACAAAAGCGGTTAAAAAGAGTTTTAAATTCTTATTCATTTCTTTTTGGTAATTTTCAAATGAAGCTCTTTTAATTGTTTATTAGTAACTTCTGAAGGAACATCCATCATTAAGTCCCTGTTGTCACCGGTCTTAGGAAAAGCAATAACTTCTCTAATGCTTGGCTCTCCCAAAATAACTGCAAGGAACCGATCAATGCCCGGAGCAATGCCGCCATGGGGAGGTACGCCGTAATTGAACGCTTCAAAATAATTCTTAAAATTCTTTTTAAGATCTTCCTTTTTATGGCCTAATACTTCAAACACTGCTGTTAAAACAGCAAGGTCAATGGTTCTGATGCTGCCTCCAGCAATTTCTGAGCCGTTTAAAACAAAGTCATATTGAAAAGCTAAAATTTTCTCAGGGTTCTTTTTAATCTCAGAGATATCATTGGTCCGGGGACGAGTGAACGGATGATGAACTGCTCCCCATTTTTTCTCTTGCTTATGCCATTCAAACATAGGAAAATCAACAATAAAGGCAAAAGCCAATTCATCAACGTCTTTTTTATTCTTTCTCAAATCAGGCTTATCAGTTTTGTATTTTTTCATTGCCTCTTTGTAAGAAATCCTAGGAAAAGGAGTTTTAGCCATTCTTTTTTTAGGAAACAATTTCTTAACCAGAGATGTATAAAGCCGCTCAGTTAAATCTAAAATATCTTCCTGGCTGACAAAGCTCATTTCTATATCCAATTGGGTGTGTTCTGCCTGCCTGTCTGCTCTGGGATCTTCATCCCTTAAGCACTTAGCAATTTGAAAATACTTCTCAATTCCAGCAACCTGTAGTATTTGTTTATACTGCTGAGGACTTTGGGGTAAAGCGTAAAACTTGCCTGGTTGCAATCTTGAAGGAACCAAAAAATCTCTAGCACCTTCCGGGGTAGACTTGGTTAACATTGGAGTTTCTACCTCTATAAATCCCTGATTTTGCAAAAAATCTCTTATAAACCGAATAACTTTTTGCCTGACAATAAGATTTCTTCTCATCCTAGAGCGCCTTAAATCTAAATAACGGTATTGCATTCGCTTCTCTTCACTTATTTCATAACCTGGGGTGTCAACTGAGAAGGGCAAAGTTTTAGCCTTAGATAAAATTTCTAACCTTTGGACCTCTATCTCAATTTTTCCTGTTCCCATCTTAGGATTAACCATGCCTTTGGGCCTTTGTTTAACTTTCCCCTCAAGGCAAATAACCCACTCTGGTTTTAGTTCCTGGGCTAATTTATATAAGACTTTATTCTGGGGCGTAAAAACTACTTGAACCAATCCGGAAATATCTCTTAGGTCAACAAAAACAATCTTGCCATGGTCTCTCCTGCTATTAACCCAGCCGCAAAGTTTAATCTGTTTCCCTGAATATTTAATTGTATCAGCGCTCAAAGTTCTTTTCATAGTAATTATAAATAATTATTCCCCCATTACCTGGATTTGGACTTTTCTTAATTTGTTTTTATCTAATTCTACAAGGAAAACTCTTTGCCATTGGCCTAATTGTACTCTGCCATCGATGATATTTAAAGCAAGATTTGAAGGCAAATGGATAGCTCGGCAGTGCGAGTGACCATTTTCACATTCGTCTGAGTGCATGTTAACTGTTCTACGGCTAAAATCATTATGATTATAATTTAAATTCTTAGGAAAAAGTCTCTCTAAATGGTTCTTAAAATCACTGAGAAGCAGGGGTTCGTTTTCATTCAAAAACAAGGGGGCTGTAGTGTGCAGTGTTTGAATGTTAACAAAGCCATTTTTAATTTGGCTTTCTGCAATAAATTTTTCGACTTGATCAGTAAAATCAATAAAGTCGAACTCCCCTTTGGTTTGGAATTCCAAAACCTTATGGCTAATTTCCATACTATTTCTATTATATAAAAGGGTTGTCGTTATGACAACCCTTTAAGGTCCCTCTTTTTAAGCTCCTGGAGTTTCTTAATAAGTAATTGGAGTCTTTTAATAGACCAACTGATTACATCGTCCGGGATTTTATTAAGAGGCCAGGGAAGTTTTATTTCTGTTGAAGGTTCTTCTCCGTTGATAATTCTTTGAATATTTTTTCGATGGGCCCACCAAATTAGACCGAGAGTAATAAACAATATTGGCAACATAAATATGGAAGATAAGAAAATTGGTATAGCTAGAATCGACACAAGAATAATACCTGTAAGAATTAAGCTGGCTCCTGACATTTTCCGTCTGGTAAAAAAGAGAAGAACAATCAACCAGCAACCCATGATGATTAGCCATACCTTCCAGCCAGCTAGCACAAGTAATCCACCAATGAGAGCAGCTACTCCTTTGCCGGCTTTAAAGCTGCCAACTTTCCACTTCAGCCAGATAGAAAAAATAGCTCCTACTATATAGCAAAGAAAAGTTAAGCCAATTGCCCACCAGGGAACACTTAAAAAATATCTGGCCACAATAATAGGTATAGCTCCCTTCCAAGCATCTAAGGTACTCACCCAAATTGCATATCTCAAACCAAGCGCTCGACGAACATTAGTTCCGCCAATATTACCACTGCTAATCTTTTGAATATCCACTCTCTTGGCCCAACAGATGATGTAACCAAAAGGAATCGAACCAAAAAGATATGCAAAAAGACAAACTCCAACAATCTTGCCGATTTCTATCAAGTCCATATTAAACCTCCTTTCAAAGAACTAGATGTATTTTTTTACTTTAAATCAACTAAAGAAAAAGTCAACAATCCAAAAACCAGCGCCCTAAGACGCTGGTTCTCTAAAATCACATTGCCGGAGGTGTTGGAGGAGTGGCCGGTCCTTCTGGTTTTCGAGGTAGCTTGGGACCTTTCTTCTTAGTAAAAAGATAAATCGCTATTCCGATTACGATTACAGCTAAAATTATATAGTAAAGAGTCATAGTATAGTTTTTGATTTAAGAATCGACCTTTGGAACTTCTATCTTTATTATCATTCATTTTAAAGCCTTGTCAACCTCATATATGTCCCCAGCACCCATCATAATAATCACTTCCCTGCTTTGGAGATTATTCTTTAGGTAACTGGTGATTTTCTTTTTTGGTAAATATATCACTTTAGGATTTTTAATTGCCTTAACTAATTTTTCTGAGTTAACCTTTTTTTTAAAGTTCTTGTTCTCTCTGCCAGCCACGTCGTATATATCAGTAATAATGACTTTATCAATCGGTGTCCTAGAAAAGACTTTCACGAAATCATTGAATAAATAATGAGTTCTTTGATATTGGTGAGGCTGGAAAACGCACCAAATCTCTTTTTTAGGCCATTTTTCTCGAGCTGCTTTAAGGGTTACTGTAATCTCAGTCGGATGGTGAGCATAATCTGAAACAATGGTCAGCTGGCCTTTTTTTCTTACTTCAAATCTTCGCCAAGCCCCTTGATAACTTGAAAGAGCCTGATAACTAATTTTATCGGGAATCTTCAAAGATCTGGCAGCTGTCAAAGCCATTAAAGCATTTGACACGTTGTGTTCGCCTGGAACTTTTAGGATTTTCCTTAGTTTCTTAACCTCTTTTTTGTCTGTTGACTTATCTGTTATTAAAATACCGTCTTTTGGCAAATGACTAATGTATTTTCTGTAAGCTTTGAGCATATTATTTATATTTTTATAGTAATCCAAATGGTCTTTTTCAATGTTGGTAATAACAATAACTTTTGGCCAGTAATTTAAAAAAGAAGCAAAATGTTCATCTGCTTCAATGACCAAATACTTTGACTTCCCTACTCTGCAATTAGAATTGTTAAATTCTTTTACCTTGGTGCCAACAATGACTGTTGGATCAAAACCAGCCTTAATTAATATTAAGCCAATCATAACTGTTACCGTGCTTTTACCATGAGTGCCAGAAACAGCAATAGTCAAATATTTTTTAGTTAACTCTCCTAGAGCTTCCGGATAACTTTTGATATGAGCTGTGCTTTGGATGTCTCGAACAGCCGGACTATAAACAACTAAATCAAATTTCTTGAGAATGTTTTTTGAATAATGAGGCCCGATACGTATTTTTACCCCCTTCTTTTTAAGAGCTTGGGTAATTTCTGATGAAACTAAATCCGAGCCACTGATTTTGTGGCCCTTGGCTAAATAATACTGGGCTAAAGCTGAAACACCAATTCCGCCAATACCAATAAAGTGAATTTTCATTTTTTAAAATGGATATGATTGTAATATAGTATAATTAGGTCCTGTTCTTCTTAACACGCTTTCTATAACCTCAATAGAATTAACTTCAAAAGTTAAATTAATATCTTCATCAACCTGAGGCACCTCAGTTGGCTCAATTTTTCTAAACTCCCAGGCTCTAATTCTGCCCAAAGTAATATGAGGAGAAAAGTTAAGCTCTTTAATTTTATCTCCAACGACCCAAATCATACGCGGAGGCTTCTTGCCAGGAGGACCATAACATATTTTGTTAAGAGTTACGGAAAAAGCCTGGTGCTTTGAAACCAGCTTTTTTGTCTCATCTAAAACCTTTAGAAGTTCATCATTTGTTAGATATCCTAAAAACTCCAAAGTAATGTGGATATTGTCTTTTTTAGTCCACCTGATAGGCAATTCTGACCACTTGCTTTGATAGTTAGCGAGTGCCTCTTTAATCTTCTCTGGCAGACTAATGGCAATAAAAATCCGGTGCCGCATACAAAGCTATTTTAACACAAATATCCTATTTGACAAAACCGTTCTATTATGATAAAATATATTTAGTATCTATCTGATAAGAAGGAGGTAACAATGAACAGTACGGTTGATGTTGAAACAGAAATGGAGGCAAAAGCAAAAGAAAAGATTTTACAATCACTTAAGGAGAAGCCGGGTCTTATTACCTGGGAAATATGTGCTATAACAGGACTAAGTTGGGACATGGTCTATCTCTGTTTGGGCAGATTATGCCATGACTGTTTAGTGAAATGTATTCCCCGCTCTCATACCAAAAGTGGCATAAGGGCCGAATATTTTCTAATTTAAGGACAGCTAGAGCTTGGATTTAAAAATCCAGGCTCTTTATTTTTAGGCTCAAACAAGATATTATTAAAATATGAAGAAGAAAAAGAAAACAAAGAAACAAGTCCAGAAAGAAACCGACATTCAGGAAATCGTCAACCATTACTTTTACAGTAAGGGCTTGACTTTGGGACAGATCAAGAAGGACGCCAAAAAGAAAAAGATCATCTATTCAAGATTTACCAGACCAGCTAAACAGCTTTTAATCCTGGCTGGCTCTGTTAAGAAAGCTAAAAGAGCCATTGATAAAGTAGCTCAATGGGCCAGCTCTAGGGGCTTAGATTATGCCATTGAAACAGTCTTTAAGAAATGGCTGGAATTAGATAGATTAAAGCCAAAAGAGATTGTTAAAAAGCCCTATTTTCAAGACAATCTTATGATTTGGTCAGAAACCAAAAGAAAGTGGTATGTTATTAACGAACGGGACGAATGGCTGGAGTTTGCTGGTAAAGAGAAAGATATTGAGTGGCGCATAGTCAAATAATATGCTAACTCATACTGATTTAAAAAAAGGAGTAAAAATCATTCTTGACAAAGAACCCTACGAAGTTTTAGAAGCAAGGCCCCTTAAAAAAGCGCAGAGAAGACCAGTCATACAAAGCAAGGTAAAGAATTTGATTACCGGCTCTGTTTTTGACAGAAACTTTCATCAGGGCGATACCTTCCAAGAGGCTGAAATTTTAAGACTCAAAGCAAAGCTTATCTACAGCCACCGCCAACGCTATTTTTTTTACCAAGGAGATAAGCCAAGTAAAAGATTCGACTTAACTGCAGAACAAATTGGCTCTCAAGTTAAATTCTTAAAAGCTAATCAAACTATCGAAGCTTTAATTTTTAATGAAAAAGTAATCAATATCTCTTTGCCGATTAAGGTCCAATTAAAAGTAATAGAAGCTCCTCCTGGCATCAGAGGAGATAGAGCTCAGGGCGGCACCAAAATTGTCACCTTAGAGACTAAAGCTAAAATATCAGTTCCTCTTTTTATTAAAGAAGGTGATCTTATTGAAATAAACAGTCAAACCGAAGAATACGTTAAAAGAATTGGGTAATATGCAAGTATTTGAGCTACATTTTAATCCAAGAAAACAAGAACATAAGATTATTGAGAGCTTCATTTACGAACCAGGGAATATTTATGAAAAAAGACTGGGCAATTTATGTATGGCTGGAGAATTAACTCAAGCCCTTCCTCAAAATGCCCGTTTTTTCAACAACTTGGCTTCAGTTATTAAAAAGGAATACTACGGTGCTGGTTTTAAAAAGTCCTGCCAGCAGAGCTTGCAGAACTCTCTTAAAAAAGCCAATGAATTTCTGGACGAAGACGTCCAAAAAGGTAATGTCAGCTGGCTGGGCAATTTAAATTTCGGCATTCTAAGTTTCAGTAATTTCGTCTTAAATTTCACTAAAATCGGTCAGATTGAAATCTTTTTAATCAGGAAAGGCCAAATATTAAACATCAGCCAGAATTTAGAATCTCAAGAAGAAATCTCCCCTTTAAAAGTATTCAGTAATATTGTTACAGGAAAACTAGTTCAAGATGATAAGATTATTGTCTTGAATAAAGATGTCTTTAATACCTTGAGTCAAAATAAAGACTTTTTGAACCAACTTGGACAAATGTCTGATGAAAAAGGAGTAAGAGAAATTTTGAAAAGGAATAAGCAAGTCTTTTCTGATGTTTCCGGCATTTGTCTTTTGTTAATGGTTAATGAGGATGTAACCTCAAAACAAACCTTAACCTTTGACAAAAACCTCTCCCAATTTTCTTTCCGAAAAACTTTTATCAAGCCCATATATAAATTAAAACCCAGTATTAAAGGTCTAAAAGTACCTTTTTTCAAACTGCCCCCTCTTACGTTTCCTAAAGTCCACCTGCCTAAAATTAAACTGCCTAAAATCAGAATTGCCAAACACAAAAAAAAGATAATCTTAGTTATCAGCCTGATTTTAATTCTACTGGCCTTCTTTTTCCTTTTTAACGAAGAAAGAAAAAAAGAGCTTAGAGAAGCTCAAGAGAAAATATTAAAGGCTCAATCGAAGATAACAATGGCTGAAAACCTGCTTATCCTAAAAGAAGAAGATAAAGCAAATGATCTCTTTCAAGAAGCTTGGGATCTTGTTCATCCTTTAACCAAAGCTGGCAAACCCTTAAGGGCTGAAGCTCTTTTAATAAAAGAAAGTTTGGAAGAGTACCTTAAATAATTAACTCAATTCTACTTTTGCTCCAGCTGCATCAAATTTCTTTTTCAACTCCTCTGCTTCTTCTTTCTTAACGTTTTCTTTGACCACCTGGGGACCAGAAGCAGCTGCATCAACCAAATCTTTAGCTTCTTTCAAACCCTTACCAGTAATGTCTCTAACTGTCTTGATCACATCAATCTTCTTAGCACCTACCTCTTTAAGGGTGATGGTGAAAATTGATTTCTCTTCCTCGTCTGAAGCAGCGCCGGCTGCTGGGGTTACCGGAGCAGCTGCTGGAGCCTGAGCTGAAACACCGAATTTGTCTTCCAGAATCTTGACTAATTCAGCTAAATCCAAAACTGAAAGTTTCTCAATCTTTTCTACTAACTCCTTAAATTTTTCTGGAACCTTAATTGGTTCCTTTTTTTCTTTTTCTGCCATAATTTTTTATACTTTAGCTTGTTTTAAAATATAAAGTAGACCTTTAATATTACCTTGTAAAACATTGACCATGCCCGATAACGGTGAACTAATACTGCCAACCAATCTTGCCAAAAGTTCTCCCCTGCTTGGCAACTGACCCAATTCATTTGCTTTCTCTTTATCAATAAACTCTTGACCCATCAAACCGCCTAAAATTTTTAGATTCTTATTGTCTTTAGAAAACTGATACAAAGTCTTAAAAGGTAAAATCTCATCCTGGTAGCCAAAGCCCAAAAGTATCTCACCTTCTAACTTCTTAGCGTTTATCCCTTCTATCTTCTTGGCTTTAAAGGCAGAAGAAATTAAAGTCTTTTTAGCCACTTTTAATTCACATTCTTTCTTTTTCATCTCCTTTCTCAAGCTAGACAAGTCCTTTACCTTCAAACCTTTAAAATCAGCGAAAACCACCGATTTTTGCCTATCGATTTTTTCTTTCAAATCATCGATAATCTTTTGTTTCTGGGTTTTAGTCAATGCCATATAATTAATTCCTTGTTTAGAATTAAAAAACTGTGGTTTTACCACAGACAAAAAAGCTTAAAACTTATCCTAGGCAGGACTTATTAATTGCCTGCTGTCTGTGGATAATTAGGATAGCGGAAAGCAGAAAAGCATAGAAAAGAATCAATCCCCCGCACAGAACAAGAGCCTATCTGGCTTTTCTGCTCTCCTTACTACTTAATATTGAGGTGGACGTCTAACCGCCTTACCATGATTGATCCTCTTTCAACTCTTATTCGGCTAATTATATATTAGCTATTCTGATAAACTTGTCAAGACCTCTACAAGTGCTTGGCCGAATTTCTTGGCAACCATAGGACCTGAAGCAGTAACAATTTTGCCATCTATAACCACATCTTCATCTAAATATTCTGCTCCTTCTTCTTTCAATATCTTAATTGCAGACTTGTCTAAAGGATCCGACCAAACAGTAACCTTCTTGCCAGACAACAGTCCGGCTTTAGCTAACAAAGCTGGGGCAATACATATTGCTCCCAAGACCTTATTGGCCTCCACAGTCTCTTTGGCAATTTTCTGAAAACCTTCATCGTCTAATTTGCCACCCATTCCTGGCCCACCAATAAAAACTACGGCCTCAAAACCTTCAACTTTAAATTCGGAAGATATTAAATTAACCTGAGCCTCTCCCCCATCAACTCCAATAGCCAAACCCTTTTTAGAACTGACAGTTATAACTTTAGCTCCAGCGCCTAATAAAACATTTCTAGAAATAAAATATTCTGGATCGCTGAAATCCCGAAAAGCAATAACCATGGCTATGTTTTTTCCTTCTAAAGGTTTTGACATAGATAAATCTTATCTATTCTCATTCTACCAAAAAGCCACCCAAAAAGCGATTCTTTACATTTTATAATGTCATTATAGAACGCTCCCTCCGTGCAACGATGTTAGAACCTGTTTTTTCGCGAGGGGAAATGAAAAAAAGCCCTAGAATGGACTTAATTTCATTTATTTGATTTACTGGATTAATTCTTAAAGGCGGGTTACGTTTGTTGCGTTAGGGCCTTTTGGAGAATCAGCTTTTTCGAAAGACACTCTGTCACCTGCTTTGAGCTCTTCAAAGGTTACATCCTTAAGCTCATTCTTGTGAAAGAATAAATCTTTCTCTTCACCATCAACGGTAATAAATCCAAATCCTTTATCTGTAAGGTTTTTGATTGTTCCTTCCATGATTGTGATATAAATTAATTAATGTTTTAAGGTTTTATCCTAAAGTTTAGTTCCCTGGATAAACTCGACTAAATTTTCATAAGGCAACTATCTTACATAAATAATATTAACATTTAAAAAATAATTAGTCAACCGGAGAACCCCTTCTTGACGATTTTCTGTTGCTAGCTCCTCAAGTGGGACTCGAACTTATTTTAAGTATTTATTTTTGGCTGCTGTATGTTCTTCGAACGTTCTGCTAAAAATAGTTTCTCCTTCCGGCGTTGATAAGTGATACCAGTATTCCGTCTCTTGAGGATACAAAGCTGCTAAAATACTTTCCAGGCCAGGATTACAGATAGGACCTACTGGTAAACCATAATTTAAGTAAGTATTGTAAGAAGATTCAATTCGAGTATCTTCAAAAGAATATATCCACTGATCAATTCCTTTAATAAAAGCAATACTGGCACAGCTTTCTAAAGGCTTACCTGATCTAATTCTTTTCCAGAAAATGCCAGAGACAATTTCTTTGTCTTCTTTCGTTCTGACTTCTTTCTCAATCAAAGAAGCCATGGTGATTATTTCAGAAAGCTGCTTGTTCTGTCTTGTTATTTCATCCATCAGTCCAGCTGTTTTTTTATCAAAATTATCCTGCATTTGCTGGACAATTTCTGCTAAAGAGGCGCCGTACCTAACCAAGTAAGTATCTGGAAAAAGATATCCTTCAAGACCACCCTGCCAGGAGTTGTTATTCAGTTCGAAAAGTTCTTCTGCCTGAAACATGCCCCTGTTCTCGAAATACCAGGCAATATCTTTCAGGTTCCAACCTTCAATAATGGTGATCTTCTCTTGAGCAATATCGCCTGAAGCAAGCTTGCGAGCAATAGTAAAAAGATTCATTGAAGGAGAAAGCTGATAGGTTCCTGCTTGCAGTTTGCCAGAAACTCCAGTGGCTAAAACATACGCTCTAAAGAAAGGCCCAAACCAGATCAAATCATTTTCTTCCAGGCCCAAAGCAATCTGTTTTGAGCCTTGCCCTTTTTCAATTATAAAAAACATCTCTCTTCCAGAATCAAAACCTCTTGGCAGACATATGACCAGAACAAGAAATAAAAGTATTAAAAGTAAAAAAATTGAATATTTTTTCATTGTTCAACTAAAGGTACGAAAGTAAAGCCAGGATACTCGGTTTCTTCAAATTCAGTTTCGCCCTTTTTCTTTAAAAGCCAGATAGAAGAACCCCAGGGGCTGACTATCGTACCCCCAATTTTCAATTGTTCTCGCCAAGCTTGAGGAATCTCTTTTTGAACAGTAGCTGAAGCTAAAATCTTATCAAAAGGTGCCTCTTCAAGATAACCTTTAGAACCATCAGCTAAAATAAACTGAACAATGCCTTTCTTAATAAAATTATACTTAGCTACATTCTTTTCGCCAAACTTTTTTAATTCAGGAATAACCTCAAGAGCAAAAACCTTTCCTTTCTCACCAACTATTTCCCCTAACAGAGCACTAGTCCAGCCAGAACCAGACCCTATATCTAAAATCTTATCCCCTGGCTGTGGCCCTAACTTCTCTACCATAAAAGCTACCACTAAAGGTTGAGAAATAGTCTGACCCTGGCCAATTGACAGAGCTTCATTCAATTCTGCCAGATTACGCATATCTTCTGGCAGAAAATCTGCTCTTTTAATCTTGCCAAACGCTTCAATTATCCTTTCGGTTTTTAACCATCCTTCTTTGATTAAAGAATCGATCAAAGCCATCAATTCCATTCTAACAAAAAATCGCCCAAAAGGCGATTGAAGTTCGGCCTCGTTAGGCTTTTATTCGTACCGTCTCAAAGCGTCAACCGGTTTAAGTTTGGCGGCTTTTCGGGCTGGAAAAAAGCCTGCTAAACATCCTACAGAAAATGAAAAAGCCAAAGCAAAAATTATCATCCAGGGAGTAATGGTTGTTGTGAAGTAAAAAGATGGATTAATCTGGGCATAATAATTAATCCCCTCGGCAAGAAGAGTGCCAAGTAGTATACCGCCAACACCCCCGAGAATTCCTACTATGCCTGCTTCTATTAGAAAAATTAAAAGAATAGCTGAATTTGTTGCACCAATCGCTTTCATAATTCCAATCTCTTTAGTTCTTTCTCTGACTGAAGTGAACATGCTATTTGTAATTCCGATACCGCCGACAATAATGGCGATACTGGCAAAGCCAATAATAACAATTTGAATTATAGACAAGATAGTGCCGGTTATCTCTCCCATTTTTTCGGAAGTGATAACGGAAAAATCTTCCTCATCTGTTCCAGACCTTCTCTTTCTCGTTTCTCTAAGGCTTTCTTCTATTTCTGCTGCCACAACGTTTTCGTTTGCTCCTTCTTCAAGCTTAACCATAGCATAGGAAGCAGTCCCCCGTTTTTCTCCAGTTAAGTCCTGATATACCTTCATATCCATATAAACCATACTGTCGTCTTGCTGGCTTCCTAAAGAATCTAATATTCCTGCTACTTCGAACTTCCTTCCTTTGATTGTTACTTCTGATCCTGCCTTCATCTTTTTTGAAAAGATTTCATTGGCAACTTGTGAACCAATCAGAACCTCATTACCTTTGCTCGGCCATCTTCCATCGGCCAAACTCCAACCCTGAAAAATACTTAAAATATCCAAACCCTCTTTCCACGGATCATAGCCAGCTATGGCAATTTGTTTTGATTCATCCCTATATCTGGCAATACTTCCCATATAAGAAAATCCCAAAACTTTGTCTACGCCCGGTGCTTTTTTGATTGCCTCTATATCTTCTTTCTGCAGTTTTGCTCCGCCAAAAACCATAGCAGAAAAGATATTTTCGTCGCTCCCAGGCATGACCATAATCATTTCTCCCCCCAAAGCCTGCAGCTGCTTGTTAATAGTTGTTTTCAGCCCCTCGCTTAAAGAAAGCAAGCTAACAATTAAAAATACGCCGATAATAATACCTAAAATAGTTAGCCAGCTTCTTAAAAATCTAGTTCTTATGTTTCTTATGGCAATATTAAAATATTCCTTTAACTCTTCCATAAATATTCTCTAGCGCTTAAATGGTTTTCAACTATCTGACCATCTTTGATAGTTACTACCTCTTCAGCATAATTTGCGATTTTCGGATCATGGGTTACCACGACCATTGTTTTCCCTTGCTCTTTATGAAAGTCAGTTAAAATCTCCATAATCATCTTCCCAGTAACAGAATCCAGATTGCCGGTCGGCTCATCGGCAATAATTACTTCTGGATCGTTGGCAAAAGCTCTAGCCAAAGCAACCCTTTGTCTTTCCCCTCCTGAAAGTTCTGATGGCTGGTGTGTCATTCTTTCTTTTAAACCAACCATCTCCAAAAGGTTTTCTGCTCTTTTTCTCCTTTCTGTTAAGGGTGTTTTCTGGAAAACCATGGGAAGCATGACGTTTTCTGCTGCATTTAAATTGGGCAATAAATTAAATTCCTGGAAAACAAAACCCAATATTTCCCCCCTGAATTGTGCAAGCTGGCTTTCTGACATTTCTGAAATATCTTTTCCTTTTAAATATACTTTTCCTCGAGAAGGAAAATCCAAACAGCCCACCATATTTAAAAGAGTAGATTTTCCAGATCCGGAAGAACCCATAATCGCTACAAAAGTGCCTGGAGAAATTTCCAGGCTTAGTCCTCTTAAGGCGTGCACTTCTGTCTTTCCCAACCGATAAGTCCTCCAAATGTTTTCTAGTTTTATTAATGGTTCTGGCATATTATTCTATAATCACTTTTTCACCTTCTGCCACGCCATTGATTACCTCAACCATGTCATCGCTCCCCATTAAACCTATTTCTACTTCTCTCTCTTCAATTTGATTATCCTTAAAAACTTGAACTATGTTTTTTCCGTCTTCTTCCTGAATAGCGTCTTCCGGAACAATTAAAACATTTTCTTTTGAGTCTGTCTTTATAACTAAATCAGTTGTCATGCCCGGTCTGATGTTTTGGGGCGTCTCCTCAAAGCTAATGGTCATAGTATAGTAAACCACTCCTTCAACCAGCTCTTCAGCTGGATTGATACTAATAACTTTGCCCTGAAAATCTTGATCTGGCAAAGCGATCAAAGAAATAATAACTTCATTGCCAAGTGCCATTTTAACAATATCTTCTTCATAAATATCTACTTCTATTTCATAAGGACTGGCTGGCAAAAGAGTAATAACTGGCTCAGCCGAGGAAGGTTGAACAATCTCGCCAATTTCCTTGTTGATTTTAGTTACCTGTCCCTGGGTAGGACTTCTTAAGGTTGATTCCCAGATTTTATTATCCAGCAGGTCTAATTCAGCCTGAGCCTGTTTAATCTGGGCTTGATACAAATCAATATCTGCCTGGGAGGGTTCAGCTATCGCAAGAGCAAGATCGTCTTGAGTCCCTTTAAGATTTCCTTCAGCATTATTTACAGCTGTTTCACCATCCATTCTGGCTGAAGTAATTGTTTGCTGAGCATTTATTATATTGGTCAAAGCAGTATTAATATTTAATCTTTCGGTGTTTAACGAAGTCTTATCGGTTGCTGAAACTGTATCCGTGTAGTCACTGCTTTCGACTATATCCTGGATAATATTGAGATCATTATAAATATCGCCTAAACTATCTTTCATAATAGAAAGAGCAGTATCAATGTCCTCGTGCATTAATGATGCTTGAGCCTGGTCAATATATGTTTTTGCTGTTAAAACAAGACTGTCAATATTGTTTTCTTTTTCATTAACAGTAATTGACCCTTGGTCAGCACTAGTAAAATAGCTTTTCCTAAGCGAAGTAACAGTAGTTAAAGTGCCAGAGCTTTTTAAATAAGCATTAGCCAAAACATTTAAAGCGTCTTCATAAGCCTGGGCTAAATTTTCCTCATAGTCCTGCTGGGCATTTTCTAAAGCAATTTGGGCGTTATCAATATCAGTCTGAGCGGCCTGAATTTCTTCTGGTGTTGAGCCTTCTAATAATTGATTAAGCTTGGCCTGAGCCACTTCTAAAGAAGCTTGAGCTTTACTGCGTTCAATAACAAGCTGGCTAGTATTAAGTCTGGCCAAAGAACTACCCAGCCAAACCTTATCACCGACTTTAATAAAAATTGCTTGAATGGTGCCTGTGTTTTTAAAACTAAGGTTTATTTCCTTGCCCATTTGAACCTGGCCAGTTTCTGAAACTTCCTGAGCAACATTGCCACGAACCACCTCAGCCAAAGTAAACTCAGGCTCTTTTTCTTTAAAAAAGCTCTGATAAATAATGAGAACAACTATAGCCAGGATAACGATAATGAAGATAAGTTTTTTACTCATGTCTTTTTTATCATACAAAAAAATCCCCGAAAAAGCAATCTCTTCTACCAAAAACCGCCTTCTTGACGATTTTTTGGAGTTGGGAATCAGTTTTATTATTCCTCTTTAACCAGCCAACCAACCACCATCAATTACTACAGTGGAGCCTGTCATATAAGAAGATTGGCCTGAGGCTAAAAACAAAACTAAATTAGAAACCTCTTCTGCTTTACCAAGCCGGTGCATAGGAACCCGAGCCAACATTGCCTCTATCGTTTTGGCATCTTTCTTCATTGGATCTAACATGGGAGTCTCAATCATACCCGGAGCAACAGCATTGACTCTAATGTTGTAGGAAGCCAATTCTACTGCTAAAGCTTCGGTCATGCCGACAATTCCACCCTTTGAAGCACAGTAATGAGCAATATTGGGAAAACCAATTCCTTGTTGTCCCATAGCAACAGATGCAATATTAATTATCACTCCTGACTTTTGTTTTACCATCTCTTTAGCCGCTGCTTGAGCACACAGAAAATATCCCTTCAGATTAATATCTAAGGTTCTATCCCAATCCTTTTCACTCATCTCTAAAAACGGAAAAAATTGGCAAATGCCAGCGTTGTTTACTAAAATATCTACCTTGCCCCATTTCTCTACTGTTGCCAGAACCATTTTATCTACCTCTTCTTTTTTGGTAACATCGCATTTTACAGCCATTGCTTCCCCCTTATTCTTTTCAATTTCTTTGACTACTTTCTCGCAATCTTCTTTTGAAATATCTGCCACCACTACTTTGGCCCCTACTTTTGCCAAAGCCAAGGCATGAGCTCTTCCCATTCCCTGTCTAGCTCCAGTGATAATGGCTATCTTATTTTTTAAATCAATCATAGATTTTAAATATTTCTATAAGCATTTCGACCACTTTTATTTTACCATAATAAAACCCGAGAGAAAAACTCTCGGGCGGCTAGCAACGGCTCTTCAATAATATTAGAACTAGGATTTAGATAGGAATTTAAAAAATAAAGGGCGATGTAAGTTTGCACTTACACCGCCTTGTGTATTTGTGGACTTCCGTTGTCAAGAAGTCTCTTTCTCTAAAAGAGACCTAAGTTTAGGCACCACAAAGAGATCTTTATCTATTAATTCTCCATGCGGCCGTAACAGTAATCTAAAACCTGTCTCGCCACCCTTTTCCCGGGGTAAAAGATGAAAATGAACATGCCTAGCCTCGTCTAAATAACACACGTAAACCTTGTCTGTATTATAAACCTTTAATAGCGCTTGCCTTACCCTACATACAATGCTCATTAAATACAAAACGTCTTCTAAATTTAGATCATTTAAATCTTCTACATCTTCTCGCCAGACTACAATAGTATGACCTTTAACAATCGGATTAAATGCAAGGCAGGCATATACTTTTTCGTCTTCGTAAAATACCGATCCTTCCTGCGGTTCTGGAAACTCTGTCATTTTCTTTCTCCTTTCGATTTTTGCGACTAATTTTTAGGGTACTTTTTTTATGATCCTTTACCTTAACATAAATTATAAAAAAGTCAAGCCTATATGTGACTCAACAAAGATTTTTGCTAATCACTTATTTATTTAAAAACTAAGTTTCTCTTAATCTTTCTAGTAAGAGAAAAATCTTTCAAGAGTTTTGGTTTATATAAAAAAACATCGTAGCCCTTTACATTATGTCTGGGAACCAAATGCCAATGAACATGTTTTACTTCGTCCATGTAAATTAAATAGACTTTCTTTATCTTTAAAGCTTTCATTAACGCATTTCTGACCGCATAAACTGTATCCATTAAATAGTCGTAATCCCTGTCAGATAATAAGTGTAAATCAGGAATATTATCTTTCCAAATTATAACAACGTGCCCTTCTGTGATAGGATGAGTTGCCAAACAGACATACAGTTTTTCGTCTTTATAAATAATGGCTTTGGGAAATGGTTTCGGTAATTTAGCTTTCATACTTTTTAATGGTTCCTATTTTTATTCTATTAAAAAACCGCCAAAATGGCGATTAATTGGTGTGGTTCTGTCCCGAATAAAGTTCGATGTCCTATCGGGGTATCCCGCTAGGGCGACCGAGAGGGGTTAGAATCCTGGCGCCCCTGCTGTCTAGTGCTTGGTTCGAGTGACCGAGCCGTCTCACATTTTTGGAAAAGTTCGAGAAAATATCCCGGTAGGCGGCTCGGTCTGCTCGCTTGGCAGGACAGCTTTCGAACATTTGGCTGGGAGATAAAGCCTTCCCCTATTTTGAGCTCGCTATCAAACAAATGAGGCAGTTGTCGGCGCTTGCCTGACGTTTCGGGCAAACCTCTGCAATTAACGGGGAGAAAGTTGAATCGTTTTTGCAGTGTAGCTTCCGTCAGAATTTTGTTCGCCTGTAACCATTATTTGTCTGCCAATTTCAATATCGTCCGTTGATCCTTCGGTTGTTTTTGATATTTCAGTAGAACCCGAAAAGAAAATAATCCTTGAGCTGCCGTCCATCGTTTTGAGAGTCAAACTCTGTTCGTCTTTATCAATGACCTCGCCGTTAAAAAAACTTGCTCCAGTTCCTCTCTCTACCCCTTTTTGGATGGTTCCTCCGATGTTCCCTTGAAAAAGCTGCTGGCGTTCTTCTTCCGATAAATTTTGGAAGCCTTGACGAGAAAAATCACCTAAAGGACTCTTGCTTTCTCCATATTTCATTCCCCCATAAAAAGCTCCACCTCCGATAACAATTAAAACGATAAAAATTGGAATTATTTTTTTCATATGTTTTATATATTAATTATTATTCATAACGTAAGGCTTCAATAGGATTAAGTTTGGCTGCCTTTTGGGCGGGCCAGTAGCCAAAACCGATCCCAATGCCCGCAGATACGCCAAAAGCTAAAATAATTGAAACTAAAGAAATTTTAGTAGCCGTATCTGTAAAAAACATTATTCCATAAGCCAGCAAGCTTCCTAGAATTATTCCGAAAGCCCCGCCGATAAAAGTAAGCATTACAGCTTCCACTAAAAATTGAAGGCTAATATCTGATCTTTTGGCGCCGATAGCTTTGCGAAGGCCGATTTCCCGGGTTCTCTCGGTTACCGTAGTCATCATCATATTCATAATGCCGATGCCGCCGACAATCAGAGAAATTCCGGCAATTGCCGCCAATAAAATAGTCATTGTATTAGTTATCGAAGAAGCAGATTCAATAATGTCCTGCTGCGACAATATGCTAAAATCAGCCGTCTGGGGGTCGCCAATATTATGGAGCCTCAAAAGAAGATTAGTGATACCTGACTGGACCAAAGCCATTACCTGAGAGTTTTCAGCCTGCACGCTGATTGTTGAAACAGAATCTGAACCGGCTAAAAATCTTTGAGCAGTTGTTATGGGAATAAAAATTATGTCATCCTGACTGCCAAAACCAGTACCTCCTTTGGATTGAGTAACTCCAATTACTTTAAAATTTATACCATTAATTCTTGCTGTTTGGCCCAGAGGGTTAACATTCTCGCCAAAAAGGTCATCTCTGGTTGTCGGTCCTAAAACCGCTACTTTTGACATACTGCGGACATTTTGATCAGAAATGAAAGCACCCAAAGCTATTTCAACGTTTTTTACCTGCGGATAAGAATAAACTGTTCCTACTATCTGGGTGTTGGTATTTTGACCTTTGGCTACAACCTGATACCTTTGAGAAAGCTCCGGTGCCACCGCCAAAACTCCGGGAACTTCTTGAGCTATGGCCTTTGAATCTTCTATGGTTAAGCTTTGAGCTGAACCTCTTCCAGCTGAAACTTGAGAAAAACTTCTTTGAAACCCCGGACTCACCGTAATCAAATTAGACCCCATGGATTGAATACTCGACTCAATGGACCCAGCCGCTCCCTGACCGATTGAAATCATTGCAATAACTGAACCAATACCAATAACAATACCTAAAATAGTCAGACCTGATCTAACTTTATTGGCAGAAATAGCAAAATATGTTTCTTCGAATAAATCAGCAATCAGCATAAATTAGTGATGATTAATAATGTCTTCAATGATTTCTCCATCTTTAAGGGAAATCATCCTGTTAGCCTTTCCGGCAATATATTTTTCATGAGTAATCAAAATAACTGTTCGGCCCTGCTTGTTTAGGTTTTGAAAAGTCTCAAGCACGACTTCACCGGTTTTAGTATCAAGGTTGCCGGTCGGTTCATCGGCCAAGATTAAGGAAGGATTATTCACCAAAGCTCTGGCAATGGCTACTCTCTGCATTTCGCCTCCTGAAAGTTGATTAGAAAGATGGTGAAAACGAGCTTCATCTAAACCTGTACTTAATAAAGATTTTTTGGCAATTTCTTCTCGTTTATCCTTGGGAATATTGGCATAAGCTAAAGGCAACACTGCATTCCGCAGAACTGTTGTTCTAGGTAAAAGATTAAAAGATTGGAAGACAAAGCCGATTTTCTTTTTCCGAATATCGGCCAATTCGTCATCAGAAAGCTGAGAAATATCTTTTCCTTCAAAAAAATATTGGCCGTTAGTTGGAACGTCCAAACACCCCAAAATATGCATTAAGGTTGATTTGCCCGAGCCTGAGGGTCCAATAATAGCTACAAATTCACCTTCTTTAATAGAAAAAGAAATGCTCTTGAGCACCCTAGTTTCAACATTGCCTGTTTTATAGACTTTGGTAATGTTTTTAACTTCAATCATAATTTTAACGCATCATTTTCATCATTCCCTGCATTTGACTAGTATTACCCCCTACATTCTGCTGGGTAGCGCTTGAACTAATAGTTTGGGTAATCACTATATCACCTTCTTTAAGACCGCTGATAATTTCAGTAGAAAGATCGTTTGAAAGTCCGATTTCTATAGTTTGTATTGTTGGCAACTTTGGCAAAATTGTTCCCGAAACATTGGCTAATAATTGCTGGCTGGATTGTTCATCCGCTTCTACCAATTCAACATAGTAAGAATTTCCCTGGAATTTAATGGCGCTGCTTGGCAAAACTAAAACATCTGGTTTGGCTTCAGTAATAATATCTGCGGTAACGCTCATGCCGGGCTTAATTTGTTCTATGTCAGTATCAAAAGCAATTTTCATTCCATAGCTTACCACCCCCTGAGAAACCTGACCTACCGTATCCACCTCTAAAACCTTTCCGGTAATACTCACGTCCGGAAGGGCGTCAAAAGTAAGAGTTACCTTCTGATCAACTTTTACTTTGGCTGCATCAATTTCATTAAGCGTGAGTTCAGCTATTTTTTGCTTAGTAATAAGTATAGCCAATACGGTGCCGGAAGAAACGGAATCTCCTTTTTTAACATTACCCAACTCGGCAATAACCCCATTAAAAGGAATGTAAATATAACAATCAGCTAACTTCTCTTTGGCATCTGAAAGCGCTTCTTCTTTTTGGGTGACAGTATTTTGAGCTGATTGGATAGCTAACTCGGCATCTTCGATTTCTTCGGGAGTGTCTTTATTGGTATCATCAATATTGTCTTTAATCCCCTGAAGAGAATTTATATTAGAGTAAACAGCAGAAACATCGCTTTCTATTTTGGGCTGCATTTCGTCAACGCGAGAAGCTACATTTCTAAGATGCTGATAACTCTTAAGCGCAATTGCGTCATACATATGACGAGCACTTTCTATCGCCTGAGAAATTGCTCGAGTGGTTTCAAGGGTATCGCCAATTAACTGATAAATAGTATGGCTGTCATCCTTTTTATATACTTCTCTAAAAAAATCAAAGTTTTTATTAAAAAGATCGTTAGCTATATCATAATCATCAAGAAGTGTCTGGATAAATATGGAATCCCTACCCAATATTAATTCATATCCGGTAATGTACTCTTGTGTACTGTTTTCTGTCCCCAAAACATTTTTTAAATCCTGCATATAGTCGGATAATTTAAAGAAAACAGTGGAAACGGTGCTATAGCCATCTTCGTAGGCTTCTTTTAAAACTCGATCAGCATCTATCTCGATGTCTTGATAATTTTCTTTTGCTTCGTCTAAGTCACGTTGGGCATTCTCTAGGACAAGTTCAGCGTCGCGGATTGCTCTTTGTGCATTTTCCGAATCCAAAACCGCGGCCACCTGACCGGTCCATACCTCCTGATCTTTTCTGATGTAAATGTCGGTAATATCTCCCGAAACTTTTGGTTTAATATCAACTTGGTCTAGGACAATTACCTGGCCGGAACCAGAAACTGAAACAATGAGCGTCTCTTTTTCAACAGCTGCTATTGTATAACGAACGGCTTCGTCGCTGTCACTGATAGCTTGATAGCCAAAGTAACCCCCAAGGACAATCACCAAAAGGGTTATTACTGTAGTGAATTTATTTCTGAATAATTGTTTTAATATTTTGGAAAACATATTTTTCTAAAAGAATGGAAATCGGGATGGCTTAATCGGCATAGGCGCACCCCTTAATTCTCCGTCGAAGACTCTTATAAGTTTTGCTTCAATTTGGCCTTCTTTATTAGGAGAACCGATAATAACGACCTGATCTCCGACTTTTAGCTCTTCTTTTTTAATTGTTTCTCTTCCTTCTTGAATTGTGGTGTCTTGGGTGGCAATAATTACTTTTTCTACGTCGCCCCGCCCTTTAACCACAAGACCAGAATCATCAATTTGAATAATCTCTCCAAAAGCGCCATGACCCTCAATAAAATCACCTCGGGGAAAACTTCGCCAGTCACCGAGAAATCCTTCTCTTGGTCCGGCAAAGTTTTTATGATAACTTTCTGCCCAACGATAGGAGAATTTTGCTTTCAGCCCACCAACGAACATACCGGCTCCGAATATCAAGCCAACAATTACAAAACCAGCGATTCCAATTATCACCCATTTTAGCACATCTTTATCTGTATTCATATGAAATTAAATAATTTAATAATAATCTTTTTCTATAAAGAAACAGTCTTAGTGTAAAAACGGTTATTCCAAGACTTACCGCAAAAGCTATCATTCCTGTGAGGGGCAGAGATTCAAGAATAGCTAAACTGAAATCTTGCCAAAGTAAAAAGAAAGTGCCGAAATCGCTGACAGCGGTGGAAACGAAATAAGAAATTCCGGAGCCCTCTATTTGGTTCACAAGCATTGTCCAAGAAAAAGGAATCGCTATAAAAGAAATAACCAAAAGGCCGGCAAAACCAAACACTAATCTCTTTGTATGTCGTAATTCTTGCTCCCGTTTAATTGCCAGAATTATACGATCAAAAAGACCCGCGGGAGGCTCTGCGGGTTTAAGATGCGAGAAAAGTTTTTCGAAATCCTGTCTCATAGCTCCCTATATACTAATACGACTGAGGGAGCTGTTTTGGTTCACTTCGCTTTTAAAAGTTTTTTAAGTATTGCAATTCCTCGCCTGTGGCGAGTTTTTATAGTATCAATTGATTCTCCTAAACTCTCGGCTATTTCTCGAAAGGTAAAGTGATCATTATAACGAAGGAACAGTACCATACGATATTTAGGAGAAAGCCTTTCGAGAATCCTATCTAGGGGCTCATTAAGAATAGGCGATGGATCCCTAATGGTTTCAGCGAAAAAAAGCGGGAGAGTTTTCTTTTTTTTCTGCCAATCAAGACAAGTATTTTTGGCGATAGTAAAAATCCAGGTCTTAAATTTCTTATTCTTATCAAATTTTTTAAGATTGCGCCAGACCTTAACAAAGACCTCCTGAGTAATATCTTCTGTTTCCTGACTGTCCCCAACAAATCGAAAAGTAAAGCTGTATATGGGCCTCAAATACCGTTTAATTAAAATCTCCAGCGCCATCTCATCGCCAGCGAGATAACCGGCTACAAGTTGTTCATCTGTAAGATTCATACTAATATAAATATCATATATTTTAGAAAAATCAAAATCCCTAGGGTCTTTCTGGACTATAATACCACTTCATATTTGGATCCATTAATTTTTTCTCTATGCCGATTAAACATTCATCGCACCCTTCCGGACAGGTATCACAGCCGTTTATACAAACCATACAAGGGTTATTTAAAATAACTTTACTGGGGAACAATATCTTACCCCAGAATGTTGCAAAGTAGCCGCCCTCACAACTTGCAATATATCTACCGAACGGAAACCAGTTCACATTATAATCGCAAATCAAATTGCCCTCTTTATCAATTGTGCCGTCAGCTTCGGCTCTCTCTTCAAATACTTTGTCGTGCAGGTTTTGATTATTCAGCCAAGGCGCCCACGCCAAAACAGCGATAACGACAATAATAACTGTTATTATGATTTTTTTATTTCCAGCCATAGGCTATGTTTTTCGGGAATTCACTCAGTACCCATTAAGATTTCCCCACATTTTTCTTCGGCGGCAATTGCCAAATCAATTATATCGTCAAGTTCCGGTTCAACGGCAGCCAATTCTTCTCCGTTTTTAAGTTCCGCGGATACTGTTCTATTATGTGCCTGCCAAACGCTTTTTACTTCGCAGCTATCAATAGCCCGTTTAATTAATTCCCACGAAGAAATATTGGCGAATGCAACACTTTCGATTCTTTTAATAATATCTTCTACTTTAAAGTCGGAAATCCTCTGTTGCACATCTTCGGGGAATATCTTTTTAATGTCTTTGGCGTAATGCGAACCGTCACCTGGCGCTTCGTACGAAAACCGGCCCAAGTCATAAAAGGACAATTCGTTAGGGTAATTTATTTTAGCCGGCCCAGACGACCCGCTCAATGTTTTTAGCTTGCCGTCCTGGATAATATATTCCCCGCAATATGCCCACACATACAAGGGAAATAGTTCATTTTCCGGATTAAGGTTCTCAACCGCACAGAAATTATGACTCTCATCTCTCCTTTTCCAGCTAAAACGTTTCTGGGTTAAAAGATAGTCGATAATGGCTTTCCCAACATAATCGTTGTTAAAATTAGAGGATAGTTCGTTATTGTCCAAAGGGCATTCCGCAAACTCACAATCAGGCCCAATGCGGCCGACGTACGATCCGTTGGGGCAAAGCTTAACGTCCTGAGTACAGACAACCGGTCCTTCGCCACCAATTAAAAACCTCAGAGTAAACCAAGCCCCGGCCGAAACAACTAATAAAATAATTAAAATAATAGAGATCTTCTTCATATTTTTATTCTACCAAAAAACCGCCGAAATGGCGATTAATTGGCGTGGCGTGGCCCCGAACAAAGTTCGATGTCCTATCGGGGTACGGCGATATTTTCTCGAACTTTTTCAAAAATGTGAGGCCTTTCGGTCACTCGAACCAAGCACTAGACAGCAGGGGCGGAGAGAATCGAACTCCCATCAATGGTTTTGGAGACCATTATTTTACCACTAAACTACGCCCCCATAATTATCTTTTTAATTACCAAGCAATAGTAAAGGTGAAGAAGAGATTTATCTCTTCACCTCTTTATGAACAGTGTGTTTCTTGCAGAATTTGCAAAACTTTTTCAATTCAAAGATGTTCTCACCTCCCTCATTTCCGCTTAAAAATGCACTTAGGAAGCCGATTGATTAAACTTTAACTCGCTTTTAATTATCTATATAATATATCAATGTTCTTAATTTTTGTCAATTTATTTCAATAGTTTGTCAAGGGGTCAACTTTCTTTCATTAACTCTATTGCAGAGTTTGTTTTAGCTATAATCTGGGCTTCAATTTGTCTGATCCGCTCCCTGCTTACCCCGCATTTTTTCCCTGTTTCTTCCAATGTGTGGGTCGTTGGATATATATAAAAACCCCACCGGTATTTTAATACCTTTTCTTGTATTGGGGTTAATTGGCTAAAAACAAGCCTCATCTTCTTTACGTCTTTTAGAAAGTTTTCCACAGTCATATCATCTACTTCTATCTTACTCGATTTCACAACCTTTTGTCAAGCCCCGACCTTCATCAATCTTCTATATTCCTCCTCTAACTCATTACTTCGCATAATCGTATATCGGTAAGAACTCATTAAAGATGAATGTCCCATCAAGTTGGAAATAACCGAATTGTTTGCTCCTTTCTTCGCCAATTCAAGCCCGAAATGATGCCGAAAGGAGTGAGCGTTTAAGGTCGGATTTATACCGGCCCTCTGCGAGTATCTGCTCAACAGAGTTGCTACTCCATTATTGGATAACCTTTTTCCTATCTGCCATCTTAGGCATCCAATAAACAGCATTTCCGGGTCTTGGAATTTATGCTTATCTTCAAGTTCGGATCGTCTTTCTAACCAATTTTGCAAGCTTTCATTTGTGCGCTCAAACCAAAATATCTGCCGAAAAGGCTTTACTCCTTGAGATTTTTCTGTCTTTATTACTGCCCTCTGGTGCTGTAAATCAAGATCGGGCACTTTCAAAGAGAGTAATTCCCCCACCCTTGCTCCGGTATCCCAAAGCATATTTACCAAGGCTCTATTTCGTATATGCCTGTGATCTTTGGTCCGCTCAGGAATTATACCCAAAAGTTTTAGATATTCTTCCTCTGTCGCCACCCTGGGAGGATTATATTCTCTCTTAGCAACTGGGACAAGCTGAAAATTCAAGATATTAAGCCCCTGCTTACCATAAAATTCAAAGAATTTCCTCAAAGCAATGCTTTTGGTGGTAAATCCATTCTGCTTCCAGCCAAGCTGCTTCATTAGATCAAAATATTCAGTAACATCTTCCACCCTTATCATTTCAATGTGAGGGTTCTTTAGATAGAGACAGAAACTTCTCAAATCCAACTCGTATCCCCGTAGGGTACCTCCGGTTGAACCAATCTGCTTCCACTTTATAAAATTTTTTATTGCTTCACTAAAAATCATATTATTAATGGTTAATTTCTGCTGTCGGTTCAGTGGTGCCGAAGCCCGACACATTAAATAAATAAAATACACCGCTGATTTAGGCGACCTTTACTAATGTTAAACATTAGCAAAGATACACCAAAAACCATCAGCGGTGTGCTGACTGACTCTATTGGCTTCTATGAACCCATATAAATCAAAAAGCCACCCACTATACCCTCTGGCGTTACCGAGAAGGTCAGTGGATGGCTTCCTGAACCCAAAACTGGGAAACATTAACCATCCACACTAAAAAAAACCTCAGAATAACGCCGTGATGCCTTAAAGACATCTAAAAGGTTAGTGGAAAAACTTCTCAATTTTAGGGTTCTAATTTAAGAATACCAAACACCATAACTATCTGTCAAGGCTCATTGCTTTTTTGTCAAGAAAATATTATTATTAGATAATGGTTAAATACAAGCCTCCAAAAGAAAAGATTTATAGCGGTTCGGAGCTAACCGCGGAGGAAATAAAAAGATTAACCAAAAAAGAAACGGAAAAGAAATTCGCCGAGATATGGAAGAAAGCAGATATTCCCGAACCAAGAAGATCCGCTTTGTTTTACGCTTTTAAGAAAACCGGCCTGATAGTATCGAAAGATAATGTTAAAAAGCTCACTCCCCAAGACATCATAGACTGGGACCACGCTTTTCAAAAAGGAATAAAATTATATAAAAGCGGTAAATCTTATGACCAGAAATAAAAAAATCATTGAAATAAAACAATGCTGATTAAAATTTGCCAAACCTGCAAAAAACCATTTAACGCGCCGGCCTCTCCATATATAAAATTCTGCTCTGTTGAATGCGTTGACGAGGCTTATAGAAATAGACAATTAGATCAAGAAACAATAAACTACGCCGTTAGGCTTATAAAGAAGTCTCAGAGAGAGAGAGAGAGAGAGAGACCGAAGAGAGAGGGTCAAAAATTTGACGTCGTGCTCGCCAAACATCAGTATGCAGAACACGATGCCGGGGTGGCCGCTACCGATATCGAAACTTTTACCTTGCGGGAGCTTTTCTTCCTAGAAATTCTTAAAATAAACCGTCTGCTTTCAGAAAAGGAATACGAGGATGATAAAAAAGAAATTTTAGGAATATGACAAGAGTAAAATCTAAAGAAACATATACTAGGAACTACGCCAAAAAGTCATTGAGGGCTTTTTTAGAGGGAGGGAAATATTCCGAAAAACCAATGACTTTGAATTGGATAACAGCGGTAATTACAAGCTCCGGAGTAAGAGGAGATAAATTAAGAGAAGTATTTAACGAGCTGAGAGATTATGGAGACAGAGAGCGTTTTATTTCTGTCTTGGAAAGGTGCGAAAAAGAAAATTTATTTAAAGAAAATTAAACTTGCTATAACTAAAAACCCCGCGAGGGGCTTTTTAGTTTGACAGCTTTTTTACTTGAATAAATCCTCTAATTTTTTCCAATCTTTATTTAATTTACCAGGGACGTAATCGTAATTTTCTGAATTATTATAATTCCATACCCCATTTTCGAAAACCACAATTCCGCCAACATAATTTTTGCCCAATCCTTTTAATTTGATAGCCAATGATTTTGCTTTATCCCTTGTCTTTTCCGGCAAGGCGGTGTCTCCGGCCTTCGTGTCAAAAATACCAATCCTACCATCTTTAAATCTAATTATCCAATCTGGATAAAATAGGCGATATGCCTGTTCTCTTGTATTAAAATATTTTATAGCAAAATACTCCCAGCCGTAATCCCTATTTTTAAACCACCATTCTATTTTACTCTTTTTAGAATCAATATAATTTAAGAATTTTTTCTCATTTATTTTTCCCAGATAGTCTTTTAATAAATAGCATTTATTAAGAGCACAAAGATTAGTTTTTATTTCTTCGTAGTCTTCTGTAAACCAATATTCATCTTTTATTGTAAAGGTTGGCGCCTCTCTTTCTTCTTGAAGCTTTCTTCTTTCTCCAATAATTTTCTGCAAAATAGGTTTATAATCTTTTATCGCTTGCGTTATCGCCGGCCTTAACACGCTACCAGCCATTTTGTTTATGTCGTTTATGAAAACTCGGTAATAATAATTGCTATTATTCCCCAAGATATTTTTTAACCACACCCTTATCGCAGATTTTAAGGGACTCCAAGACCTTGCGATATTTGATATTTTGGCGTCCTCTTCTGTTTGTTCTTTTAAAAGAGTATAGCAATAATAATTAAAGGTTTTCTCTACATCATTCACAGACATTTCCAATGAAACATCCCGACCCTGCTTTTTGAACTCATAGGACAATTGATCAAAATCCTGAAATTTAGCATCAACAATTATTTGATTAGTAATTATAGGTTTAAGTTTTATCTTAGCATCGGATAATTTTTTAGAACCCTTTCCTTGTGAAATATCCTTTAGTGAGATTTTAAATCGGTCATTCATAGATTTAAGAAAACTCATCTGGAATTTTGCAGAATTGCTCAAATCTCCGTATTCTAACCTGGAAACATAATCAGATTTTAATTTAATGTTATTTATCCCTTTTTTTATTTCTGCCGGATATATTTCTGGCTTGTTCGGTGAAATTTCATTCCATTCTGCGTTTACTTTATTTCTTTCGTAATTTGTAAATAGGAAGCCTGTCCTGATAATCGTAGAATTTTTATAATCCTCCTTTTCATCGGGTTCTGGCATCCTTAAAATTCTTCCGACAGTTTGGATATAGAATTTTTCGGAATTTATTTCCCTAAACATTACTAAAATGTGGGCCCGGGGACAATCCCAACCCGTTCCGGCCGCTTGCTTGAATAAAAGAAATTGGTGTTCGTCGTCATTTTCCTCAAGAAATTCCGGTCTGGGGTGCTTATCGAACCATCTCGCTATTTTACTGCTATCAACCCCCTTTTTAGACAATAGGTTGATGACAACATCTTCTTTTGTTTTTTGTCCTAAATCGATAAGCTCCCGGTCATCATTTGGGAGTTGAATTAGAACTAAGGGGTTGATATTCTTACCTAATCTTTTATATTCTTCAACGACTTCCTTTCTTTTACTTAATCCCAAATCAATAAGAATTTCATCTAGGTCTTTTGATTTATATTCCTTAAGATCTTCTTCTGTTTGGACTAATATTTTTTCTTTTATTAAACCCTCCTCAACCACCCTTTTATGATCGACATTAACAAAACTATTATTTTCTGCGGCCTTAGCAATGATAAGGGGGTCAGGCGTAGCAGAAATATGGAGAGCTATTTTAGGGTTAATTTTATCAATGACTCGATGGGCTAACTCGGTTGAAACGTGGATGTGCGCTTCATCTATAATCAATATAATTTCTCTGCTATCTTCGTGAGTATTTTCGATAAAATCTTCAAAATATGCACCCTTTTCTTTTCGCTCCTCTTCGTTATCGGGCCTTCTTAAAATTCTATTCTCCGCAGAACGAGTTACAATTTTCTGCCAATTAAGAAATAAGATATCGTTTTTTTGTAGTTTTCCTCTATCAATTTCAGCAACTGTTAATGTTTCATTTTCTGATTCATTCTCAAAATATTTTTCAAATTTATTTTTGCTCTGCATCGCTATATCATCAGAAAAAGTAATCCAAATAAATGCTTTATCCTCATCCCAATTAGGGAGATGATTTAGTCCACGGATGAAATGCGACACTGCAAGGGTTTTTCCGCTTCCCGTCGGGGATTTAAAAACTAAAGGAAGTTGTTTTCCTTCCTTCCCCCAAAGTCTAACAAAGGCTTTTGTTAGATCGTCAATCGCATCCTTTTGGAACTCTAACAAGTTAAACATAGTTATACTTCTAAATTGTAAATATTTTTATAAATTTCTAATATTGGTTGGGGAATTGTTTTAACCCTCACATCTTTAAAATAGGCGAAATCATCACTAAATTCTTCATCTCCCCAACTAAAAACATAAACAGTAGTTTTCTTTTTTAAACCCTTAACCATTTTTGTAAATTCTTCAAATTTACTAAGTTCCTCTCTGAAATAAACAGCAGTATTTCTTTCTTTGTTTTTGTCTTCAAATAGTTGATAGTATCTGTTTTGCCTGACCAATTCCAAAGTATTTTCTGCTATAGCTAATAAGCCACCGGCATTATGGGCAAGTTCAATCTTATCCTCGTCTGTTGCGTTTAGGATATTGTTTTTGCCGACAAAAGCAGTTTTAAAGTATTTTATTGAATTACCTAATGGCTTTTTGTTCTTGCTTCCCTTAATGGCATTTTTTATACGAGGATAACACACATCGGTCATAATTCTGTATTTTTTACCATTTACAACCTCATCATTATTGGTAACCAAAATAAATTGTCTTTTTCCGTCATCTTCTTGATTTAATTTCATTACAGCTTCTCCGGTTGTTCCAGAACCAGCGAAGAAATCAAGAACTATAGCGTTTTTATCTTTTTTCCATATAGTCGAAATTTTAGTTAAAAATCTAATTAAAGAAACTGGTTTTGGATTACTAAATTTTATACCTATTGAACTTAATTCTTCTTCTGCGTCTTCATTAGTGCCAACGAGCAATTCGTCTTCAAGATTGTCTTTGCCATTCATTCTCCTTATTTTTCCTGTAGAGCCCAAAATTGTCATAGTGTTTTTTAGCTCTTCAATGCCGCCCTGTAATTCCCTAATAAAATATGGCTTAAATTTTGAACCTTTTATTATGATTTTTTCATTATTTTTTAATAATTCATTCAAGCTATTCTGCGAATATCTCCACTCACCTTCTAATTTGAAAGGGCTGACAATTAAACCCTTCTTTATAATTATTTTATTTAATAAACGGACAGAGGTTTTTTTATCCTTGAATATCTTTGGTTGGTATATGCCATCTGGTAAAGACGATACTTTTATATAATTCGCGGGGAAGCTTAAAATAGCTTTTTTATTGCCAGAGTTATAAAAAGGATAGGGTTTTTCGTCTTCTGCTGGTGACGATTTAAGGGGTTTTAATTTTTTTATATTTTTAGCGTAACAAAGTATAAATTCAGTATTTTTCCTAATGTGTAAGTCAAGATGACTTGGCTTTCTCTTTCTTATCCAAGTAAATATGGCAACGAGGTTTCTTTCTATAAAGATATCGTCACAAAGTAATTTTAATTGGGCTAACTCATTCTCGTCTATATTGATAAAAATAATCCCCTCATCTCTTAAAACATCTCTTGCCAACTCTAACCTTTTTTTCATAAAGGAAAGCCAATAACTGTGTCTTAGGGGACTATCTTTTGGCACGTCTGTCCCATCGGGATATTTATCTAAAATTCTTTTGTCTTTGTATTTAAAACCATCGGAGCCAGTATTATAGGGTGGATCAATATAAATTACATCGATCTTAGCCTTGTGCGTGTAATTTAAACAGGTTAAGGCGTGATAATTATCGCCCTCAATTAAAATATGTGTTGGTTTGTCGTCCCTGCTTTTTATTGCTAATTTCGGCACTTCCTCTAAAATTGGAAGCATATTTTCAACATCATTTTCAAACCCTTCTGGCACATCAAACCAAAATAAACCATACTTGTCTTTTCCAAATTTGGTTAGCTGTTTTTTCAATCTTTCGTTCTCTTTTTGAAGTTTTAATATTTGATTATTTTTAGGGTCTGTGTGGGGCATATCACTTATTTATTTATTATAATTATAGGATTGTTTTATAAGTTCAAATGCTTTTTCTAAATCTTCTTTTTTAGAAAGCTTAACCTCATAATCACCATTTCCTAAATGCCCAACTGGTTTTGGTTTCGTTAAATCCCTTGCCAAATTATAAGGATCGTTAAGCTTGCCACTCGGCATATTTAGAGAAATTTTCAAGGAATTTCTCTGAATGATAATATCCACAAAATTGGTGGTTAGCTTATATGCGATGTAATGCCCTTTTGGCTCTTCGGCGATTGTCTCGTCCAATCCTTTTATTTTTTCTCTTAAATCAAGATATAATTCTTTAATTGCTTTATTCGCAGCTTTGAGATGGTCTTCGATATAGTAGTCCCTCTGGAGTGTTTCTTTCTTTCTTTCTTTTGTGATTTTAGAGGTGCTAATTTTTACTTTACTTTGCGTTTCGGTCTCTATTTGTAATATATTATCTTCATAGAGCTTATATCGTAATAACTCAATTTTTATGGGCAACATCTCAACCGTATCTAAGTCGAATCTGTTATAGCTTTCAGCAATACAAATAACTCTTGAGGAGTTCCAGTCAATAAATTTTCCAATTCCAGCTTGAGCCTGCCAATACAGCATCATTGCGGGACTGTGGACATCAGACGACTTTGACTCAACCAATCTCTCGAACTTTTCTTTGTGGTCAAGTAGCCATCTTAAATAAGACAAACCCTGATTGATAATATTGTCATTTTGATTTCTTTTGTACTCAATAATTACAGGCGAGCCGGTTTTATCAATTCCCAAAGTATCAATTCTCCCACCAAAACTCGTGCTATATTCAGATGCTAAAAAGTATATATTTAGAATTACCTCTAAATTATCCTCAAATAATTTTTGTATATCTTTTTCTTTTATGTTTTTTAGCCCGTCAGGTTTTACCGCATCAAGTTTTGTGGCTTTATTTTCTTTTATTTTAAATAGAGGCATATTTCATTAAATTATTACTTCTCTAAAATGTTTAAGATTTTCCATAGAGTTTTTTGTGTAATTTCTCAATCTCTTTTCGATTATAAACTCTGTAATTATTAAAACGATGGCGAGACACTTTTAGTTTCCCGCTTTTATCCCACCTCCTTAGGGTCATAGGACTAACCCCTAAAATCTCCGCCGCCTCTTTAATTGTAACATAAGTTTTCCACATATTCACAACCTTTTACAACATTATACATCAGCAAGAAGGGGCGTCAAGTGGATAAATTTGAAACCCTTAACAAAGAAATTGAAAAGCCCCGGTTTTAGCTCGGGGTTTCAAGGTAAAGTTATTTGCCGGCACTACTTCTTTAAAAAATCACCGAAATTGGCTATTCCTTTAATTTTTTTTGATATTTTTCCAAGAAAATCTAAATTTTCTAAGATTTTATCTTTCCCATAGGGTATAGCAAGGATGGCTACGAAAATTACAATATTTATAAAAATCCAAAATACAAGTACTGTGCCAGAGTGAATATATTGGGCAAAAAATCTAACAATTCTCTGGAAATATAGAATATTGAAACCAACCTGTATAATTCCAAATAAGGAAAATATCAGCCATTTTAAAATTAAGTTTTCTTTTAATAATCCTCGATATTCTTTGCTATCCTCTACTTTTACTTGGATGTGTTTCTTTATTTCCCTATCAACTATCTGAGATATCTCTTGAGAGGTGGCCTTGCCCAACAAATCATTTAGTTCGTTAGCCAAGTGACTGTCCAATAGAATGCTTGAAGCTATTTCATAAGCGTTCGTGATATTAAATCTTTTTTCATAGTAAGAAATTCTGGCGAGAATTTTTCCGGCCATATCTACTGGAATATCAGAAAACGCTCTTGAGGTTGGTTTTGATACAAACTCTATAAATACAGCCTCAAAGTCATCGGCTCTGCTTACCAGAGGTCGTATTATTCTTCTTAACTGGTGTGGATGAATGGCAAAGGGAATTATTTTATCACCCCTTACTTGTTGATCGAAATCAGGAAGCACGTGATCGTAGGTCAAAAACCAAGTTTTATTGCTCTTAAAAGAATCGCCTGCTCCTTCGCGCTTTCTTAATTTTAAAATAAGAAGGTAATGAAAGGAGTCGTGTGCGGCGACATACCTACCCTTGCCCGTTAAAGATTCCATCTTCTCACTCATTTCTGTTAGCTCACCAGAATTCTTAATGGTATTATAATAATCTTTCCTTTCTTTTATGTTGTAGGATTTTAAAACATCCACAAAGTGTTCAAGCTGAGAAAGAAAGTCTTGTGACGTAATGCCTTTCTCTTCCTTCTCCCTAAGATAAGCTGATATTATAGCATTGCCGCCGACAATTTCTTCTGATAGTTCAGATAAAGATGATGAGATTTCTTGTTCCAAAAAATCCCTGGCCCTACTTGTTGAGGCCTTAAATTCATCGATGGTTTCCGGAGAAACGTAAAAACTAATTCCGAGATGTGATCCTGTCATCAAAATCTGTTCCGCTGATTTTTTGGCTCTCTCTGGAAAATCTGAATTTAGACCCAACAAATTATATATGAAATTTGTATCAATAATCATTTGCCAACCCTTAAAACTAGAAGACACAAGAGCCTCGCATTTCTTATCTAAAGTAATAGTGAAATACTCCAAACTCTTATCTAATAAATCTTGGAAGTATTCTTTTTCTTCTGAGGAAAGACTCAATAAAAATTTAATGAACACATCTCGCTCTATGTCCTTTATTTCTTTTGATCTTTTGGGCAAAAGAGCAAAAACATCTTTCTCTTTAATTAAATTAAGGACCTGAAATTTGTCCTGCCTAGTCCCATAAAGGAGGTTTACTGCATCTGCGCCACTCCATAAGAAAAAAATTGCGAGAAAGGCCTGAAAATCTTCAATTACCGAATCAATGCCCTCATCGCTTACATTGGAGTATGACCCGCGCAGAAATTGATCGAATTTCTTTAAAATTCTTTGGTGGGTTTCTTCTTTTTCTTTCACCACTGTTTTGAGTTGGGAAAGACGATTAACTGCTAAAGAATATTTGTTGCTATTAGGTAATTGGATTACGTAATTTTTCTTTATTAAATTTTCTATTGATTGCTCAATTTCATAAAGTTCAAAGTCGAGCTTTAGCTTGTCCTTTATCCCTTTTTTAATTTCTTCGGTGTCCAATGAAGAATCACTAATAAAAATGACCTGCTCAATGATATTTTCTAATATGATTTCGGGAAGTTTTTTACCTTCTATTATGGGAGGCGTAACAAAATGGGCTAATCTCCGAAAGATTTCTTTGGTATCACTTATATTTTGTTGTCCAGAATCTTCTGCCATATAATCGAAAAATGAGATTAATTACTCATTAGAGATTATCACCTTTTCACCTTAAAAGCAAATTGAAATTTAGCTTTCAAGCAAAACTAAAAAGCCACTAGCTAAATGGCTTTTTAGAAAGCTTTATTCAAAAATAACAAAATTTAATGCTTCTGCTAAATCAAGAAAAGAAATCCTTCCTAAGATTTGCTTTTTCGTGCTACTGAGCGGGGGTGGAAAAATCATCCGGTCAGAATCTAGCCTTGAATCCGGCATTGTAATCCAGTCTTATTTCATTGAGCGTCCTGACATAATTGTAAAATCTCACATCATCAATTATGCCATCAAAATAACCACCGGTGCTAACCACCCTGCCTAAGTCCACATTATTGGCGTCAACGGCCGTATTGGTGATAACTACTACGTGATGCCACTGATAGGTGGATATTTGGCTTCCCTCAATTACGTCAATATAGATAGTGGGACTGGAGAAGCCCTGAGCTTGAATCTCGTTGCTGGAGTCAATCTCAATATAGTGGGTGCCGGCGTCCAGGTCTAAAATCTTTTTATTGTTGGCATTGGCTTTGAGCCAAAAAGAGATGGTTTTAATGTTCTGGCTGGTATCGCCGACATCAACATAGTCATCCACCCCATCAAAGGAGAGAGCTGAACCGTATTTGCCGGTAGTCCAGCCATAAAGACTGGAAGTGGCCATTTCGCCATAGAGCGTCCCGTCATTGTTATTGTTAGTCTCATCGTAAGCGGTGGAACCCGATCCATCATTAAGCTTCCAGTGGGCAACTGGACCTCCTTTATTGTAGTGATAGCGGACTTCGGCAATTGATAACGCCCGGTTGTAAACGCGAACTTCATCGATAGTGCCCTGCATATAGTCGCTGTTAGCTTCGCCGATTAAAAAACTGGCTGCCGCTACACTGGCGGTATCGGTGATAACCACGTGATTCCAGCCAGCTGATAAAGACGCTGAAGCAGAGCTGCCGTTAACATAAATAGTGGCAGAAGTAAAACCAGTAGCTGTAATGGCGCTTCCTGAAATCGACACATATGTAGAATTATTAATTAGTTCTAAAATTCCATCCGTGGCATTCGAATCATTAATCCAGAATTCAACAGTCTGGACATTGCCGACGTCCCCAATGTCTATGTAGTCATCACCGTCAAATAAGAGGGCACCACCCCCTTTTGTGCCGCCGGATTGAGGCACAATTCCCGTAGTCCAAGACGGCGCGGCTAAAACTTCTTTGCCAAGGCCGAAACCCGCTGTTATCATCACAGCGACAAAAATAATCAGTTTTAATTTTTTATCTTTGATATTCATAATTTTAATTTTCAATAGTTTTTGCCAGCTGAAAAGAAGAATAATCTGTTTTTGGCAAAAATGTTTTCTTTCTTTCGCCCAAGTGATTTTCATAAATGTCTTTTCTTAAGTTAAAACTGCAAGCGTGGCGAAAATGGCCGTAGTAAGAATTTATAACAGACAGGGCCTTGAAATCTGCAGGCCCGGGCCGCAAACCCCGATTCTCATTCAGCCAATGTAATTTTTCTTTTAGCCTACTAATTATTCTCTGACGGACTAAAACATAATCTCTTTTTATAAAATATCCCAAGAAATCTATTCCCTTATCAATGGATTGAATTTTAGTTTTGTCTGTGTTCAGTTTTAAATTCAATCTCTCTTTCAAAAAATTGTTGATTTTGCCCTCCCAATCCTTCAAAATACTTTTATCCTCGTTCAATAAAACAAAATCATCAACATAACGAACGTAATATCTGCATTTAAGTTCCCTTTTTATAAATTGATCCAGCTCGTTCAAATAAAGATTGGCGGAAAATTGAGAGGAATAATTGCCAATGGGAAGCCCTTGATAGGGTCCGGAACTAAACAAGGATTTTCGCGGCGGCACAAGACCAAACAAAGAAGCGTCTCCTTTGACGGTATAGTTTTTGGTGGGCTTGTTAAAAATAATTACCCTTGCCAGCCACAAAACATCCTTTTTCCATTGACAGGGTTTGTTCTGTTTTGAAATCAGTTTTTCAAAAAGGGAATATAGAATATTATGGTCAATGCTCATAAAGAATCCGGAAATGTCCAGTTGGGCATAAAAAGCTCTTTGGGTATAATTTTTAGTTGCTTTTCTAATAAAACTTTTCAATCTTCCGACCGCCAAATGAGTTCCTTTGTTTTTCCGGCAGGAAAAGGTGTCAAAAATCAATTTTCTCTCTCCGATATTTTCTATTTCGTTAATTAAAAGGTGATGAACTACCCTGTCCCGGAAGGTGGCGGCAAATATCTCTCTGGGCGAGGGGTCTTTGATGGCAAAACAAATTGAGCGGCCCAGCTTGTATGTTTTTGCTTCCAATTCTTTCTGGAGTTTAAAAAGATTTCTCTCCAAATTCCACTCAAATTCCAGAGCATTGACGGTTTTTCTTTTATTCTTGCGGCATTCCAAATAAGCCTGATAAAGCTTTTCGAAAGTGAATATGTTTTTGCTCATAATTTAAGAAGCCCAGCGGAGCCAACCTCCGATCATTTCGCCGATTTCTTTTACGTAATTAGTCTGAATGTGGCTAAACTGCCTCTTGGATATTAAATCCATTTCTTGGGCCATTCTCAATCTGATTTTCAACTGGTCGAAAGCAAGGCTTAATTTTAAAATTTTTGAACATTTTTCCTCGTGGGGTAAAGCATTCGCTTCTAAAACTAAGTCCAGACACCGCCAAGTTAAATCAAGAATGTTTTGCCCTAAGGTGTATTTGTATTGTTTGGGGAAGCTCCTCGTGGTTTTGTAAAGAAACTTCAAAAACTGGTAAAGTTTCAGATATAAAGGCAGTTTTTGATTTTTAGCCACTTTTATTATTAATGCTTCGCAGGGAATAAAAACCTATTTAAGGGTTATTATTCCCTCGGGTTAAAATCGACTCCCTGAGACAGCGGACCGAAAAGCCGTTTGCCTTATTGTTGTTGTTCCGGTTGACGTCCGTATGAGTGTAATTCAGGTTGCGGTTCCAAGCGTTCGTATCAGAGTACTGAAAGGATGACCACAAGTTCGCGTTGTTGCTGCGATTGTTGTAATTACCATTAGTATTGCGGTAGCCACTGGGCGGACACGGAATTGCTTTTGCTCTTGGTTATACTACGAAAACCTAATAAAAGATTTTTAAGAGGTTCTCTGTCAACAATGGTCTATTTACATAGACCGGCAAAAGCGGAATTAATGTTAACCGCTCTCTTTTGAAGGCCGGCCCGACTCTGCAGGCAGACGATTCAAAAATCTGGCGGAGCATATTTAATTTTTAATTTTTTTCAAATTCCAAATTTCAAATTCCCAAATCCTAAAAATTTAATCCCTGAGACAGCGGACCGAAAAGCCGTAAGCCCTATTGTCGTAGTACCGGTAGACGTCCGTACGAGAGTAACGCAGGCGGCGGTACCAAGCGCTCGTATCAGAGTACTGAAAGG
>Ga0265594_1000217_pt1 | contig 46711 bp, 37 predicted proteins | sample saktaG_11_FD_190147 | JGI IMG/M metagenome (GOLD analysis project Ga0265594, IMG submission 190147) | Saline water microbial communities from Sakinaw Lake, British Columbia, Canada - sak_2011_5_24_80m | ecosystem: Environmental > Aquatic > Non-marine Saline and Alkaline > Saline ...
GTTCGAGAGGGCATAATGGCGAAATTGTACTGGAGGGGGAGGGTGAATGTAAGATTATTACTCTTGGATATTGGTTTCAGGATGATAATTCAGCGGAATTGCTGCAATGGGTTCGCAAAGTGAGATCATCTCCATTGAAATTTACAATTTCCCAATGCCAATTAAAGTTTGGACCAACTTTTTTTATTTTTCCTTCTTTTTGTAATTTTTTTAATAATTTGTCAATATTCTCATTTTTAATTTTAACTTGTTTATAAAGAACTTTAGTTTTTACATTAGAAGAATTACTAATAATTTCCATAACTTTATCTGCAAATATTTCATCAACTATCTCTTTTGCACACTCTTCACCTGTTTGTATTTTCAAATTTTGGTTAAAATAACTCTCTTCAAAATTATATTTAGGTTCAAATTCACTTATTGGCATGTTATATGCAAATCCTTCTTCTGCTCTGCTGAAATCACCACAAAAAGCAAATTCAGATTTAGCAACGTTGTATTTAGAATCAAATCCCATAAAATTAGAAGCTTGATCAGAATAAACAAATATTGAAAGGGCTTCGGGTTTATATTTATTAAAAATTAAAGCGGTACAATGTCTAATATTATAAATTACCTCTTCTTTACTCATATCCGGGGGTAAATCAATCCTAATTACTTTTCTTATAATTTTTGAATATTGTAAATCCTCTTCCTTAACAATTGAATAATGAGGTTCAAAATCTCCTTCTGGAAAGTCAATATCTTCAAGGGGCGTTCTTTGCCGATTATCCCTAACTAATTGTACCGATTTGGCAAGGGCTCCTTTTGAATTTTTTAATTTCTTTTTAATCCTTTGATAATCGGTATCTCGAAAGATATCATTATTTTTTTCAAATATGAGTAATTTTTCAATTGCTATTTTAGCGATATCTAGATAATTTCCAGAAAATTGATAATAAATTATTTTTGAGGATAGACCCAGTATATTTACTTGATCTAATTTTATGGGGAAAAACCTCTTCTCATTATTTTGTTGAAGTATCAAATCGAATTCAAAACGAGTCCATACCTTTTTTTTATAATTTTCAGAAAAGAGGACTATGATCTGTTTAGAATTGTTAAATAAATCTTCAAAGAATTTTTCTCCATCTTTTCCGACAAGAATGCTCTGTTCATCAGCCGCAAGAAAAACCTTATAATTACCATAACTTTCTGATATTACTTTTTTAATACCTTCTGCTATCTTGATATCTTCTCCTGCATAAGAGATTGCAAAATCATATTCATAATCATTATATTTTTTCATGATTATAGGGCGGATTTTTCGATTCCCATAAAGAGGTAAAATCATCTCCAGATTTCAACAGTTGCAAGTATTGGTTTATGATCTGACACTCTTATTTGACTTAGAACCCCATTTAGTGTATTGGATCCGGTTACCCCAGGATCAAGAGAAACAAACTTAGGTCCTGCAAAAATATAGTCAAGGGTCAATGATGCGTCTTTGCCCGCTCCTGAAGCTTTCGTTCCAGTTCCCCAACCGGTTGTTGGAATCATATCCATAAAATTCATATCGTGAATCAGTCGATATTCAAGTGATTCTCGAGTCGAATTAAAATCACCTGCAATTATCCATACCGGTTCTTCTCGATTGAAACTTTCCCAAAAATCAGGTTCTCGAGGTTCTCCTCGTTCGCGGAAACCCCAACGTCTCCAGGAATTATAGCGAGAGATTATACCATCAAATATGATTTCCAGCTGCGATAAACGAATTTTTGTTGCCTTTTTATCTATTTCAGGGATTCCTTCGCGTTCTTTTGTTAATGTAGAAAGGTGCACATTAATAACAAAAATATCTTGAATTTTATTACCTGGGTTATATACAAAATGTGCAACGAGAGCTACTCGTGGTTCTGTATCTCTATCTCCGAAATTAAGACCTGATTCTAAACCCACTTTTTCTATATAATGATTAATACCATTTTTTTTTGGAATATGGGACTTATCTGCCCCCTCTTTTGGTAATGCCCATATAGGGTGATGATAAATATCATTTTTTAATAAAAACCCATTTCCTTGAGCAAAATATGTTCCAGGTTCCCATCCCCCGGTTTTTTCTATCTTATTCCATTTAGCCCGGATCGAAAGATTTTCTGTATCAATTAAAGAGAATGGTAAATATGTGTAACCTTTTATGTGATCAAGAATAGATTTTTTCTCAATTTTCCCTTTCGCATTAACATTCCCATATAATACAATCTCTTGAAGTGTAACAATATTGGGAGTTTCTTCTTCTAAAAGTTGTTTTAATGTGCTATTCAGATTTTTTCTAAATTTCTCACGATCATTTAAATTCTCTTCTAAAAATTTTCCACCTGCTATATTCCAGTTGAGAATTTTAAATTCAAATTTCATTATCCCTACCTTATATTCATAGGTAGATTTACAAGTTGATTACCCTTTTCTTTTATAGTAAATGGAATCTCACGATAAATATTCCGAAGATCTTCTTTGAGCTCTATTAAGGATTCCGGCTTAGCAGAAAAAACAAGTACTCCCCCACCACCACCAGCACCAAGAGGAAAGGCAGTACAATCTTTTACTTCTGCACGACCAAGTATTTCTATTGCACCATTTAAATAATCCGGACATAATTTAGTACGAATTTCCTGATATTTCCTGATAGACTCAGTAACTTTTTCCCATTTCCGTAAACGTAATCCTTCTCGAAATTGATATGCAATATCTGGCTTTTTTACATGTAATTTATACCCTTCGGGATTTAATAGTGCCTCTCTCCATATCATATTAACCTCTGTACTGGGACGTGGATGCCCTGTATGGAAGATTGCCATTCGTTGTTCTAACTCTGCATAGTTCTTGGGGGGGATTAACTCAGAACGAATTGATTCGCCATAACCAGATTCTGGACGACCAGGGATTCCCCAAGGGAACCAAACATAATCAGTGACTCCTCCAAAAATTACATTTGATTGTTCTTGGGTTCCAGTAATACTCACTCCCAAATCTTGTTCCATTCGGGAAGCTATTGAAATGAGTTGAATTTGACTCATAGGACGACCTGCCAGTTCATTTGCAAGGATAGTTACACCTATCGCTGCAGTCGCCGAACCTCCTAATCCAGATGATTGCGTACCTGCATGTAAATTTTTTAAAATAAACCGGACTCCCGTCAGATTGAACATGCTAATAATTTTTAATAACCAATTTTCTTTTGTTGGAATTACTTCACTAGGTTTTGCAGATATTTCAGTTCCATACTCCACAGATTTCACGCTGATAAGATCTGGATCGAAAGGATGAGCCTCTATTTTTGTTCCCAGATTTATAGTAATTCCAATTGTTCTTGGAAGATTTCGTGTCCATTTCATTGTTGGATCTTTATAAAGATCCTTTGGTATATTAGGAAGATGCCATAATGCTTGCTGAAATTCCCGCAAATCTAAGCTTGAACCCGGTCCATCAATTCTATTATATGCAATGACACTTGGTAACATTCCGCATTTTGCGGCTTTTTCTAATACATTGTGAAGTTGGATAGACATATTATTCATTCATAGATGTTACATGGCAGATAAAATTTCCTTTATTAAAAACGCGATGATACAAGGCATCAGATTCAACCCCTGAAAAATGAATTCTTAATATTCTGAAAATTTACAATTACAGAAACATACTCCCAGGATTAAAATTGGAAAAAGTCTCTTTTAGCGTTATTTATTAATCAGAGCGAAAATAAGTGGTCTTTATCGTTAATAAGCCTCAGGCGAGATTACTGGGTTGAAGTGCAAAGCCTCAGTAAAAAAGCCGGGTTTTTTTCTGAGCGCGACTTTTAATTGGCCCAGCTGGTATCATGTTCTGACACCTGCCCACATGTCAATGGAGAAGTGACATTTGTCGTATCTGTAATTACAAGAGAAAAAAGGATTTACAAAGTGTTAAACTAAGCGTTCAGGGTGCTTAAGTATAGCATTTTCACTGTTCAAGATCAAACGGTCAGACTGTTCAATCGGTTCGATATATACATTTTTGGGCAATGCCAATTTTCTATATAATTATTAGAAAAAATCTGCTTAAAAAGTTCATTTCTTATACTAACTCCAACGTCAATAAAATTTTCGAACGTCCCATATTTTTTAATATACGGATTATAATTCAATGGATTCCAATCTGCAGAATAATTATCCATTATTAAATAACCCGATTTCCTAACCATATTTTTAAGACTATCTAGTTGAATTTTTCTTCTATTTTCTGATTCAATATAAAATTCAATGTGGTCTATTTCTGGTATTTGCATTATACACTCTGGATTCCTAATGTAAAAAAGTGGTTTAAAATATTGTTTTTTTGAAAAAGAAATACTATGCTGTATTTCATAATCTGTTATACTTCTTTCAGGATAATTTGTTAATAAGGGATATTTGGATTTTTGATTAGTAGTCACTGATGGTATCCATCCATATCTCTCTCCAATCAAACCAATTACAATAGGTTGATATAAATCAAAAATGTCAAGACAGGATTCCAATACTTCATTTTCTTTAATATTACTATGGAATATCGATGAAAGATCCAAATATGTGAACGCTATGTTATGTCTTTTCAATTCTTTATTGATGTTTGGAATAACCTGATTGATAAGATAATTCCTCTCTGCATACATGTCCAAAAAGGAAGAAGCAATAAATAAATAAATTTGCTTTTGATTAGGGTTACTTAACGATTCCATAATCTAAAGAACCACTCTTTTCTTTATGACACTCTCTCTATTGATTCCTACTTGGTGGAACAATCTCATCACCTAACTCTAGCAGTTGTTTAGGCCAATTTTCCACACATGTTAGATTATATTTATATGTTTCATCAGATACCTCATTCCAGCATCTTAAATTTTTATTAATTCGTTTATCACGATCTGTTTCTTCACCATAGACATATCCCATTCCCAATCTCTCTCTATACCACCTCATGTGTTCTAAAGCAGCTAATTCATTCTTTATTGTTAAATCATCATCAAAGGAAAATTTAATAGCTTTAAAAGATTGAATTGGTTTTACTTCATATCCTTTCTTTTTCAAATGTTGTTTATAGCTGATAATCTCATCTAATGTAGAATCTTGAAGATATGGGGGTATTTTTTGGGATGCATTAAATATTTTTATATAATGTTCATTTGCTTTTGCTGCAACCGAATTATGTATACTTTTTGGTAATCGTTTTGGATCAAAAATTACATCAGAAAAAGATAAAATATGGAAGTAATTACATTTATCCTGTAATTCATTCTTAAATTGGGAAGTTAGAGAGGATAACCCGGAACAATCTTGAACACAAACAACAACATCTATAAACTTATTTTTTAAAGTTGAATGTAAATTCAATCCCTTTTTAATTGAGAGAGTATCGTCATCCATAAATATATAGGCAATTTTATATTTTGCTATTTCTGTTCCCAAAATCATTAAAACGTCTTCATTTTCAGCAAAAAAACGGATTTGATCTAAAATAATCACTCTTTCAAAGTTAGGGATTGTTTTTATATAATTAATTGTTTCTTCCTTATCTTCACCAAAAAAAATAATCTGTATTTTTTCTGTAGTAATGTTAAAACGATAAGTTCCATATATGTTTATTATATATTCAAGAAAGGATTTTATCAGGAGACCATGTCCAAAAATAAGAATACCATGGATTTTTGAACCTTCTTTATCGTGAATGGGAATTAATTTATTTTTCCGAGTGCATTCATTTGCTATCGGGGGATATCTTTTGATAAGTTCTTCAATACCCTCTTTATTAATATTAATTATCACGGGTTTTATTTCTTCATTCGTACTATAGGCCTTGATTTTTGCGGAAATAATTGGATCACTCACATGCATCAAACAACTAATTAATTTCAATCTCTGCGTTTTTTTATATTTTTGGATTTGATTAAATGCATTAAGATTATCCTCATCGTTTTCGTTAATTGAAACAAAATATGCAGCTGTTTCGATCTTTGCTAATTTCAAAATTTTAGGGTTATCGAGAGTTCCATTAACAAGAAAAACACCAATCGTTTTGCATCTATGTGAAAGATTTGTTGTTTCATCTTTATTAATAAAAAGAACCGGATGACCTATTGCTTTGCTTTTTTCTGCAAAGGATATACTTCGGTTATTCAAACCGTAAATAATAATATGATTTTTTAGGAGATTTCTTTTAAAATTCTCAACTTGGTCTGTAAAGATTGAAAAAATTGCATATATTGTCATGACCCCTGCAATTAGAGGGACCGCAAATCGAGATATTTGTAATAAATAATTAACCGGATATGATATCTGCCCTGATTCGAGGACGATTAATTGAGTTCCAAAATAAATATTATCAAATATTGAAAACTGTTCTAACCCATTTTGAAAAACAAAGCCTAATATCCCTAAGTATAGAGAGAAAAAAAATGAAATACTAAATAGGGCAAATCCATAAGTTGAAAAAAAATTTTCTAATCGTGGTTTCCAAAAAAAGGAATACATATTTAAAATTATTTTAAAAAAGATTTTGATTCTCTTTTCGTCAATCATTAGTACCCCTCATCTAACTTCAATCTTTATATAATTTGGATCATGTGTTTTCGCTCGATCAAATTTTGATCCATCAGACCCATTGGTTTCTGACCCTATTCAAAGTTTTAGTTTATCGTTTAATTATTTAAATTCAGTTATGAATCATCTCTACGAAAACTGGATTCATTGATATTTTGAACAAGTGCAAAAATATTAGTTCTTAGAAGCCATCTCGATATCTTCTGCCTTGATGGTTTTTCTTCCGGCATGGGTGGCGAGTTTATTGGCCTCTTTAGTCAGTTTTGCGACATATGCTTCAGTCTTCGCGACAAGAAGTTCTGCTGCATCGCTTCCGACACGCTCAGCTCCGTTTGCTTTAGCGATTCTTGTAACTGCTGCAATTGGTAAATCTGCCATAATTACCTGAGATAAAGTTCTTTTATAAATATAAAAAATTGTGGATGTTTTCAAGAAACTGAAAGATTATTCGATCCGTTTTAAGATTAAACTCTTTATTCATCCCAATGCCTTTCGCGATAAATTTCATATCAGTTTGTCTGCCCTTTCGTATCAGATCTCGCATGTGGAGTTATCTTCGACTTGTGATTCATCCCTATTCTTGTTCTGACCCGAGTTATTCCGATATTATTCGTGACTTAATATTTCAGGTAATAACGATTTCAACCTGGCAATATCGTCCTTGGATACCTGTACATCTTTCCCCTTTCCGGTCTGGATGAAATTCATCTCTTTCTTTGTGTACCGATACTCACATGGTCATTTTTTCAATAATTCGTTATCAAACACCGGTGAGAGCTTCGTCCTGATTACATCAGGAGATAGTTCGGCCGGCCGGTCTATCGTGTCGTATGATATCCTGCAGAAGAAATGCAGGGACTTATCCTGGGTAAAGCTTTTGCCTGATAATTTTTAGTTAATCTTGACAAAGTACATGAATATTATGACTCACTGCATACCTTCCCTCTCAAACCAAATAAAGGAAGAGTAATCCACTTACTTCACGGCACCTGCAAATAATTATTTCCTGATTATTGATTCAGTTTGTTGATTCAATTTGAATCTCTAACTTGTTAAAAAATAATTTTAACACAAACCACAATTTTTAAATAACGATCTTAAGCTTTGAAAATGAAAACAAGCACAATTTATCAACAAAATTAAAAATAAACGTTAAAAAAAGCGTAAAATGGGAAACAAGCCTCAGGCGAGATTTGAACTCGCGACCTCGTCCTTACCAAGGACGCGCTCTACCGGCTGAGCCACTGAGGCATCGTGCTCTATTACGTGTAACTGCAACCCATAAAAGAATTGCGGAGTTGCCATCCCTGGCACCGGTACCAGAGAGAAGACAACAAGTCACTTCGCAAGATGGATCACCTGCTGCGGAAACGGAATCTCAATCCCTTCATTCTTAAAAACCTGGTCGATTCTGGTGTTTACATAATCCTCGACATCCCATGCCATACGGTAATCATCACTCCATACAAGAAGTATAAAATTCAGACTAGAGGCAGCAAACTCTAAAAAATACACAGATGGCGCAGGATCTGCAATAATAATTCCTTCAGATATCCCTTCCGTTGCAATGTGCATCAGCAGCTCCTTTACCTTGAGAACATCAGTTCCATATGCAACCCCAATTGGTATCCGAACCTTAATCCTGATATCAGGTTCAGAGAAATTAATCAGGATATTTTCAGTCAGGATCTTATTTGGGATCGTAATAATCTGGTAATCCAATGTCTTGATACGACTGCTACGAGGTCCGATACTGACTACATCGCCCAGATATCCCTCAATCTGAATCCTATCTCCTATCCTGAAAGGTTGATCCGCGGCAATCATAAACCCGCCAAAAAAATTGGCCAGAAGATCCTGGGCAGCAAGACCAAGTACGATAGATGCCAGACCCGCTCCGGCAAGGATTGGAGTAATATTGATATTCAGGATATTAAGGATTAAAAGAAATCCAATTGACCAGACAATGTACCTGATAGACAACGAGAAAAAATGAACCAGTTTGTTATCACACCGGTTTTCATACTCTTTTGCCTTTTGTTTTTCATAGAGATTGATAATATCCTTTAAAAAAGAGGCAACAATCCAGGATCCGATAATGATGTATACTGCATTTAGATATGAGCTTCTGAGAACCCACTGGTACTCCTGTGGGATAGCAAATAATCCGGCTGATATATACAGGGTCACGATAATGATTGTTACAATAAGGGGAGCGCCAATTGCTTCAAGGATGATATCGTCAATCTGGTGGATGGTCTGTTCTGCACGATACTTGAGCCTCCGGTATAATGCGTACAGGATGGCAGCAATAGTTAATCCAACGCATAGCACTATTATTGCCTGTATCGTCTGAGGATCCATAGTCAGTTTTTTGTCTTTGGAGTGTTTATAAGCTATGAATTCTATGGCTACTCATAATGAAATCGCAGAAAAACTGGACGAAATCGTGGAAGAAATTGGTAGACCTGTCACCTTTATGCATGTCTGCGGAACGCATGAGGCAGCCATAGCAAAGACCGGACTGCGAAGTCTGCTCCCAAAAAATCTTAAAATTGTCATGGGTCCAGGTTGTCCGGTCTGTATAACCCCTCAGGGAGAGATCGATGCGGCAATGGATCTTGCAGAGCAGGGATGTATTATTGCAACATATGGTGATCTTCTGCGTGTCCCTGGTTCAAAAGGCTCTCTTGAGGATTCTGACGGTGATATCAGGGTTGTACAGGGGGTTGCCAAGGCAGTGGAGATTGCAGAAAAGACCGACAAAGAAGTTGTTTTTATCTCTGTCGGTTTTGAGACGACCGCTCCAACGGTTGCCGCTGTTATTCTGGCTGAACCCCCGGAAAATTTCTCTATCCTTTCCTGTCACCGTCTTATACCTCCGGCAATGGCCTGGCTTCTCTCTCAGGGAGAGGCAAATCTGGACGGTTTTTTATTGCCGGGCCATGTTCTTGTAATAGCCGGTCTTTCAGACTACCGGCAGTTCCCTATTCCCCAGGCGGTAGCAGGATTTGAGGCTGATGATATCCTTCTTGGACTATTGATGCTTTCAACGCAGGTCAGGGACGGGGTAGCCCGCGTCGACAATGCCTACCCGCGGGCAGTTTTTGAAGAGGGCAACCCGAAAGCAAAAGAACTGATGATGAAAGTCTTTGAACCTTGTGATGTTGAATGGCGTGGATTTCCGGTTATTCCCCAGTCCGGCCTTCGGCTTCGTGAACCATATGCGAAGTACGATGCCCAGAAAAAATTCGGGATAGAGTTTGCCCATGTCACGAAACATTCAGCCTGTATCTGTGACCGCGTTCTTCGGGGAATTGCAGAGCCAACAGACTGTAAACTCTTCAATACTGTCTGCACCCCTCGGACACCGGTAGGACCCTGCATGGTCAGTCATGAAGGCGCCTGTAAGATCTGGCATCAATATCACATCAGGCCTGATAAACTCTGACCTTGTTATATATGACGCACAATAAAACGTTCTGAACTATTTGAAGTGAAACGGAAGACATTAATGGACACATTCGTCATTTGCACTATATAGTGTAAGTCAAACTTCTACAAATTCATTCCATTTACTATATATCATTCAGAAACTTATAGTGTAAGGCGCCCCGGTAGGGTAGAGGATATCCTGGAAGCCTCCGGAGCTTTCGACCCGGGTTCAAGTCCCGGTCGGGGCATAGCAACTAAAGTTCACTTCCGTTCTAAAATTTTTTAGTATAACAGCGCTATGTTTTCTCATGTTTTTGGGTTAACCACCCTCGGAATTTGCCTTTTATGGTATCAAGAAGGATTATCCTGATTGTTTGCTCCAGAAAGTCTCGAATCCGGACAAATAACAAAACAAAATTCAGATTTGTAAAGAGAATATGTAGCTGATTCTCAAGTCTCCTGAATGTTGTTAAAAAGAGCTCAATCGCTTACATGCATGCAGTGCTGCATAGATTAAACAAAGGAATTTCTCTTTGAGGGAATTCATTTTCTTCTAATACCATCCGATTATTTCAGAATGCTCAAGACTTTTTATTGCTGGTTGATAAAAGGAAATGTCTTTCTGCTGGAAAAAAGATTGAAAAGATAATACTCCCTGGAAAGTATCCCCTAAGATTGTCAATGTTCTCTTTACTGTATCTGAAATTACTTTGATACTGGATTCCTGCAGGATCAGCAGAAAATGAACATTTTTTCAACATATAAAAGAGAATTTTATGCCGATGAAACCGGTCGGATTGTCTGGAATTATCTCATATTTGACAGGATTAATGTTGTCATCAATGCCTGTTTCAGCTAGGAAAAGATTGATACATCAGACCAGGAGGTTATCTACAGTAACCTCTTTTTTGATTGAATGGAGTTTGTCAAAAATGTCGATGAAATGGGATTAGTGAAGAGAACCTTAACCTTCAATTGAGATTTCTGATTCTTTAATTGTAAATTCTGTAACGAGATCTCTAAATGACTTATTCATTCCTCATTTTTGTATCAGATGAGTAATGAGACACATGCCTGAATAGATCCCAAAAAAAGTATTAGGTATGGGTGCTCTTTGCAAGGTTGTATAAGGCAGTTCCCCGGTTCTTCCATGCATCTGCATATTCCGGGTCAATATTCAAAGCCTGTTCATATGCTGTAATAGCGTCTTCAAACTGACCAAGCTCATCTAAGCCAACTCCTTTACTATACCATACATACGCATATTCCGGGTTTTGTTTTACTATCATATCGTATGCTGGATCAAATTTCATTGCGAGTTCAAATTCAAGTAATGCCTGATCAAAATTACCAAGGTTGTATTGGATACGTCCTTTATTGTAATACACTTCCGCATATTCCGGGTTAAATTCCAATGCCTGGTCAAATTCCTGCATTGCCTCGTCATACATGCCACGGTTGTAATAGACAAGTCCTTTGTCGTTTCTTGCTTTTGCATATTCCTGGTTAAGTTTCAATGTCTGGCCAAATTCCTCTATGGCTTCATTATACTTATCTAGCGCATACAGGGTTTGCACTTTGTTCTTCCATGCCTCGATTAATTCCGGGTTCAGTTTCAGTGCTTTGTTAAATGCTGTTAATGCTTCGTCATACAAGCCAAGGCTATCTAACGTAAATCCTTTTTCATACCACGCATTGGCATATTCAGGGTTTATTTCAATAGCAGTATCAAAAGCATCATTGGCTTCTTCATACTTCTCAAGGCTGTATAAGGTACGCCCTTTGTTATACCATGCTTCCGCATATTTCGGGTTCAGTACCAAAGCCTGGTCAAATGCATCATTGGCCTCGTCAAATCTCTCAAGGTCATATAAGGTAAGCCCTCTGGTGTTCCATGGTTTGGCATATTCCTGGTTAATTGCCAATACCATATCAGAAGTGGTATTTGTTACGCCATACGTGTCAGTGTTACTCTGGGCAATGCCTTTGTCATTCCATCCGGCAGCAGATTCAGCATTGACCGGTGAAAAAGCCACAAAAAAAATTGTTATAAGTAACACTAAGATGAGAAGAGATAATCTTTTCATATGAAGTGTTATCCTGGCGTATAATATATCTGTCTGTGCATGTTAAACTTAAAACTGGTATAAACTCGTAATTCGGTTATTATAGCCCAGGTCCTTTTACATGTGCCTTTGAATAATCAGCACCTGTGGGAAACAAAAGGCTGGTTTGTATAAAAAACCCCTGAAAAATCAAGTTTCCCTGGGTATTTTAACGTATTTGCTTACAGGTGCAAATATTTATTCTTTTTATGAAAATAAGCCGCACATCTTATTTTCATGACAAACGCGATGATGCAAGACATCAGGCTCAACCTATGAAAATGAGGATCCATTTTCATGACAAAGCCAGGGTAGCATTCATTGAACGGCACATCCGGTGCAATTCTGTTGTATGCCAATTGATCTTTGGCTTGGAATAGGTGTTTATAGGTACCAAAACAGAAAAGAAATATACCATACTACAACCTGCATCAGATCATTTGCCAACGATGCATAGCAGAATGGTGCAGATAGAACCTCTTTACCCACCCGCCCGGAAAAATCCTGGAACAAAAGATGAGATGCTTATGTTATCTGGAAGTTTCTCTCTCACGAATGAATGAAAACTGCAGTGAAAGGTTCCTGAACAAACATAATGAAAAAAAAGAGCACCACTGATACTGGATGGCAACTCAAATCAGTATCATCCGTGAGATTAAAAGGGCGAACCAAAACCAGGAATTCTGGCACACCTTGGTACATACAATCCCTCTGATAACACACTGGTACGACTGAAATTACAGATTTACAAAGGTAAGTAAAAGAAGCGCACAACACATCTTCTATCTTTTGATATCATGACACAAAATAAGATGGCAGAGGCACATAAAAGCGATGATCTATACCGGATAATAGTGGAAGCCATCCCCCAGAAGATCTTTACAAAGGATAAAAACTCGGTTTATCTCTCATGCAATACCCGCTATGCTGTGGATCTGAATATTAATCCAGATGATATTATAGGAAAGACCGATTATGATTTTTTCCCACATAAATTAGCTGAAAAATACAGGTCAGATGACAAACAGGTAATGATATCAGGGCGAACACATGAGATAACCGAGGAATATCAGCTGAATGGGAAAAAATACTGGATTAACACCTCAAAAACTCCGTTACGGGACGCTGATGGAAATTGTATCGGGATATTTGGTATATTCAAAGATATCACACAACAAAGAGATGCAGAGGAAGCACTGTGTGAGAGTGAGAGGAGATACCGTCTCCTTTATTACAATATGCGGGATGCCTATGCCCAGATAGATATGGCCGGAAAATTCACTGAGTTTAATGATGCCTTTGTACAACTGATACAATATGAACCATATGAGATCTATTCCCTTACACACTATGATATCACGCCGAAACAATGGCATGACATTGAGATGGATATAATTCAGAATCAGGTTTTAACAAGAGGTTTCTCTGATCTTTATGAGACAGAATATCAAAGGAAAGATGGTTTTATTGTCCCTGTTGAGCTACGAACACACCTGATCAAAAATGAGATAGGCAATCCCTGTGGCATATGGACAATTATCCGTGACATTACAAAGAGAAGAGAAATAGAAAAACAGTTATTTACTAGTGAAATCAGATTCAGAGAACTCTTTGGTGTAATATCAAGCGGAGTTGTGGTATATGATGTGAAAAATAATGGTGCTGAGTTCATCTTTAAAGACATAAATCCGGCAGGTTCAAAGATACTGGGATTAAAAAAAGACAACGTCATTGGATATAGCCTCGACATTCTATTCCCGGAGTTGGATAGTACCGGGTTTCCTGTTGCATTACAAAGGGTATGGAGAACAGGGATTCCAGAACCATTTCAGATAGCATATCATCCGAATGGACTAAAAACTGTCTGGACTGATAACTACATTTACCCGCTCGCAACAGACGAGATTGTTGTGGTATTTAATAATATCACCGTACAGAAAGAGAACGAAGACACGATACGAGAGGCAAATGTCTACAACAGGAATCTGCTTGAGGCAAACCTGGATCCTTTCGTTACCATTGGTCCGGATGGTATTATTCATGATGTAAATGAAGCAACTGTGCAGATTACCGGCTACTCACGTGAGCAGTTAATCGGTACCAATTTTTCAGATTACTTCACTGAACCAAAAAAGGCAATAAAAGGATATGAGAAAGTCTTTATGGATGGGATTATCACCGATTACGAGCTGCATATACACCATAAAGATGGACACATAACTCCAGTATTATACAATGCAACTGTTTTACGGGATAACAATGGTACTATCACAGAAATTCTGGCTGTTGCCCGGGATATAACCGAGCGTAAACGCATTGAGGCACTTCTTATACGATTTAATGAAAAGCTTGAGAGTGGGATACGTGAAAAAACCCTCGAGATGGCTACGCTCAATAAAACCCTGCAGGAAGAGATTTCACAACGTATGCTGGCAGAGAATACTATCAGAAATACACTCTCATTGTTGAATGCAGCCATTGAATCAACTGCTGATGGAATTTTAGTTGTTGACTATGAGGGTAACATAACCACGTTTAACCGGAAATTTACCGATTTATGGAAGATTGAATGGAGTGTTTCGGGACAGTATACACATCTTCAGATAGTAGAACTCATCGCTGTACAGCTCAAAGACCCGGTTGAATATCTGTCATGTGTTCAGGAACTTAATGAACATCCGGAACGGGAACGGTTTGATATGCTTGCTTTAAAAGATGGTAGAATGATTGAACGATACTCAATTCCTCAGATGATTGATGATGTCACTGTTGGAAGAGTCTGGAGTTACCGCGATGTTACTCAGCGTAGGCGTGCTGAAAAACAGATTATTGCATCTCTTGATGAGAAAGAAGTGCTTCTTCGCGAAATTCATCATCGTGTCAAGAACAATCTTCAGCTTATTTCCAGCCTGCTTGATATGACGAGAATGCGGACCGAGGATCCGGGTACCAGTTCGATACTTACTGATGTTATGATGAAGATTAAAACAATGTCACAGATTCATACCCGGTTGTATGAAAGTACGCAATTTGATAAAATTGCTATGAAAACCCAGATTTGTGATCAGATAACAGCGATATCACAGATTTATACTCCTCAAAATTGCGACATTACCTGTACAGTTCAGGCATCAGAATTATATCTTCCCGTTGATCAGGCCATTCCCTGTGCCCTGGTTATCAATGAAATTATCTCTAATTCATATAAGCATGCCTTTAAAGGAGAAGAAAACGGGGAGATCACCATACTATTCTATCAGGAGGACAATAGTATTTGTATTATAGTCTCGGACAATGGAATTGGGATAAAATCTGATTTTGATATTTCCCTGGCAAATAGTCTCGGACTTAAACTCGTTAGAAATCTGGTGGAGCAGCAATTAAAAGGAACACTGACATTGAACCGAAAAGAAGGAACAGAAGTAATTGTTACATTTCCTATCCTGATACTGTGATGTGACTCATGCCAAAGATACTGGTAGTTGATGATGAAGCCATCATCACCATGCAACTCGAGGAACGATTGAGTACAATGGGATATGCGGTTATTGGGATGGCAGCGTCTGGTGAAGAAGCCGTAGAAAAAGCACGCCGTCTACAGCCCGATCTTGTTCTTATGGATATTGTTATGCCAGGGCGAATGAATGGAATAGATGCAGCAGAGATTATCATAACTGATCTGCAGATTCCGGTTATCTTTGTAACATCATATGCTGATGATAAAATTATTGAGAAAGCAAAACATGTGCAACCCTCAGGATATATTGTTAAACCCTTCAATGAATTGGAGGTAAAAGCTGCGATAGAAGTTGCCCTGTTTAAACCAGCTGGTAAAGGCATTGATACAAAGATTAAAAAATCGCTCCGGGATCCTTTATCTTTCCAGGAAGAGAGCGGTGAGGAGAAAGAAATCCGTTCTGTATCGCTTGACCGATCAGGGATAAAAACAATCCTTCTCAAAGATATGTGTACTGATATTATCCTCTTTCTCTATTCTGATCAGGGAGTCAAAGAAATAACATTTAAATTTGCCATAGAAGAGGGAGTACATAAAGGTATAAAGAGCCTGTTTGCGTATTCCCATTCCCCTGTTATTAAACATTTTTTACAAGAAATAAAGGACGGGAAACTTATCACCTACCGAATAAAGGATGATGATATTCTCTCATTTATTTCATATTTAAAACAACACCCTTTTTTTTCAGGAGAGAACGTTTCTTCTTCGTCAGTACAAATTCTCTTAGATCTTCCTTTGAATGCAGCTCAAAACGATATCATTACCGTAACAGATTATGTTTTTTCTCTCAGGAAGAGGGCTATCCCGGTTTCAGGAATTATTGCGGTAAATATTACATCAACTGATCATCATCTGATAGAGACACTTTCTCTTACTATCCCCCATATTATTATATCTACCGGGACAGAAACAGCATTATCCTTTGCACACCATTCATTTCCTTCGCAATCAGTCTCTGTTGTGCCTCAGACAACCATTGATGAAGTGGTTAAAAAATCCCTGGAACCAGTTGTTCTTTCTTTATTGGACCGGCCAGTATCAGGGTATGATATTGTTCATGAGATCCATAACCGGTACCAGGTACTTGTCCCTCAGGCACGGATTTATACGCTCCTCTATCATCTTGAGCAGAACGGATACCTGAAGATGAAGATGTCAGGGAAATCAAAATTATATGTTCCGACACAAGAAGGCAGAGTATATATCCGGAAAAAATTAAACGAGTTTCGGCATATTTTCCAGCACATACTAAACGGAGTCACTGATGAGAGCGCTGGTGATAATAAAGATACCTGATTGAAAAATATCTGGTTATTCAACTCGTTTTAAATTCCAAATCGCAAGATATTGGCTTTTTTACTTTCAGACAATGCTGATTAGCAGGATCAGAAATGGAGAGGGAGATTTTGGATCAAAAATTGAAACAAATATTGAAAAATTCCCGAAGCACTATTTTGTCAGAGAAAAAAGTTATTTTTACATCTGGTATCTTTACGAATATGCCAAAAAGGTCTGAAAAAATCTTTATCATCTCTTATCTGGGGGGGGAAGATATCCTGTCAGGCAAATTTTATATGAAGATTAGATGTGACTTCAGTAGAGGAGAGAATCTGTGCATACATGACAAAATAATATTCGTTACATTATCATATTCAGTCACAATTCTTCAGTTTTTACCTATATCAGGTCTGAATCAGATTGATGGATACACGTGATGTCTGCCGGGTGTGTATTTTTGTATGAGTAACAAATTACAGCACGGTAGAATTTGTTGCAGGTGAACAAGAGAAGAAGTGATGAAAACAAAACAAAATTTCCGGTTTCGTATTACACAGAATTATAAGGACAATACAGGGTAATGATGCCAGAAATAAAGAGTGAGCAACCCGGAGATGAATATATTGAGCCTGTCACATCCATCTGGGATGGTGGTAAAAAATACCATATCGTTACTGAAATACCTGATGTCAGTGAAGAAAAGATTCGGATTGATCTAGAACATAATCATCTTATCATATATGCTTCGAATTCAGAACGAAGATATAAAAAAGAGATAATAATATCGGATCAGGTAAGATTAGGGACCAAAAAATTTAACGATGGTATATTACAGATTACTTTGGATAAGATCGGGACCTGATGATCCGCGTAATTTTCTACACGACGATTACTCTTATTTCTTTTTATTCTTGATTGCAGATTATGTCTCAAAATATGAGGATTACGCACACATCTATTAAAAATTAGTAACAACATCCAGTCAGGAGAGAAACAGAACTTCTGATGATCCGGATGAATGTAGAATACCAACAAAATTCTGACATTCTTATATAATTCCATAATAACAGGATTTTTTAGAAGTTTTCACTCGCCATTTTCAATGATAGGGCAGTATGAAAAAAATGGGTATGGTATCTGTTTGGTAAGAAGGATGTCATACCAGTTCATCTTTCAGATAGAGGGAAAATATCAATGCCACAAATTTGTATAGGATTTGAAGTACATCAACCATACCGGCTAAACCGGTTCTTCTCACCGAATGCAAAAGTAAAACAGAAAGATCTGGATACACTCTATTTTGACACACTCAACCGTGAGGTGTTGGAACGGGTTTCTGACACCTGCTATCTCCCGGCAACAAAAATAATACTAAAGATGCTTGATGAAGGATTTTCCTGTGCATTTTCATTATCCGGAACACTAATCGAACAACTCGAAAAGTGGAATCCTGATGTTCTCTCCCTTTTTGACCAGGTTGCACGCCATAAAAACACCGAACTACTTGCACAGACGTACTATCATAGCATTGCTGGTCTTTTTGCAGATAAATCTGAATTTAAAGAACAGGTGAATATGCATACAGACCTTATGCACGATCTCTTTCACGTGCGTCCATCTATCCTTGAAAATACTGAATTCATGTTCAATAATGAGCTAGCTACTCATGCAAAGAACATGGGTTTTGCAGGGATTTTTACTGAAGGGGTTGATCGTATCCTAGGATGGAGAAGTCCAAATTATCTGTACAACTGCTGTGATATACCTGTATTTCTTAGAAATACCGCTTTATCTGATGATATTGCATTTCGGTTTGCAGATCCGGGCTGGGATAAATATCCACTTACTACAGATGCTTATACCGACTGGCTTTCGTCTTCAACAGGGGATATCATCACTATCTTCTTAGATTATGAGACATTTGGTGAACATTTCAAGAAAGAGACTGGTATATTTCATTTTTTACAGGGTCTGCCGGTTGAAATGGCAAAGAAGGGAATTTCAACCATTCTGCCATCAGAAGCCGTTTTAAATTACACTCCTGTAGGAACCATTGATGTTATAGATACTATTTCCTGGACTGATATTGAGAAAGATGTTTCAGCATGGGTAGGAAATGAACGGCAGTATACTGCATATTCTGCGATACAAAAAGCACAAACCTTTGCAATTGACAAATCCATCTGGCGGTATCTCCAGACTAGTGATCATTTCTACTATATGGCGTCCAAATACGGAACCTGTAGTGAAGTACATAATTATTTCAGCCATCATACAGCAGAAGAAGCATTTCAGACATATATGAAGATCCTGGCGGATTTTGAGAAGAGATGCATCAGGTTGATGAAGAATCAGAAATCAGCAAAGGCTCTTCGGACATTTCCTCCTGAAGAAGCATTTCATTTTAGGTGTCCGACTGGTTATTGTGGATATACAGCATACAATCTGGATCAGTTTTTTGATCTTCTCCATGTTGTACCCATTGATTCAATCTCCTACCATCAGGAACGTGGAGATTTCATTGACTGGATCAATGATGCATTAAAGGATCCACATCTTGCAGAACTTATTAAAGACTGTACACAACGACAAGAGATCATTATCATAGTAGGTGAAAGAAAGGAGGTATTATGGAATCCCTTAAGATAGCATTTTTCAGCTGGGAATCACTATATGCTGAACGTGTTGGAGGACTAGCAAGTGCTGCGACCAACCTTGCTGAGAGTATTGCAAAGAATCATGAAGTACATTTCTTTACCCGTGGATGGATGTCTGATCAGACAATTAATAATGTCCATTACCACTACTGCCAGCCTCATGGGAATAACACCGTTCAGTACTGTGATGATATGTGTTATGCCATGGTTGACCAGTTCCACCGGTTTGATAAGGAGGGGGCTTTTGATTACCTCCATTTCCATGACTGGCACGTAATACAGGCACTCCATTTTCTGCAGGACCGTAATACTATCCTCACTTATCATTCAACGGAATTTGGGAGAAATGGCAATCAGTTTGGCGACTGGCAGGAGTACAGAGATATATCTGGAAGAGAGTGGTACGGAGGACTTATTGCAAAGAGGGTGACGACTGTCTCAACCACCATGAAAAATGAGATAATGCAGCTCTATAACGTTCCTGACTGGAAGTGCGATGTAGTGGTCAATGGCGTCGTCCCGCGTCAGTACCGGGCCAATATCGATCCTGGTGAAGTGAAGCACTCATATGGAATTCATCCGTATGCTCCACTCATCCTCTTTGTTGGAAGACTCTCCTACCAGAAAGGTCCTGATCTGTTTATTGATGCTATCAGAGACGTATGTCAGTACCGCTGGGACGCAAAAGTAATTGTTGCCGGAGATGGGGGTATGCGGCATTACCTGCAGGAACGGGCGTATGGCCTTCCTATAAACTTTATTGGGTACATTCCTGATTCAGAATATATCCGTCTCTTAAATGCATGTAATTTTGTTGTCATCCCAAGCAGGAATGAACCATTTGGTCTTGTCTTACTCGAGGCATGGAGTGCAGAAAAAGCCGTTGTTGCATCTAATGTCGGTGGTCTGTCTGAAAATATCGATCCATTCGTAAACGGCATAAAAGTTGAACCCATGACGCAATCGCTCACCTGGGGGATCAATAATCTGGTTAATGACTCTGATACTGCTGACCGTCTTGGCAGACGGGGCAGGGCGAAAGTTGATCGGATGTTTCTATGGGATCCCATTGCAAAGAACATGACCGATACATATTCCCGTGTGGTAGCCTGAAATAAAAGGTACCCTCCTTAGATCTTTTTTGGGTGATACAATCAGACATATCTGAAATGTGCGTGGAAATCATTTTTTTAGATAGGTGATACCAGTTTTTTGTTATCTGTTGATATCCGGGTATTTACAAGAGTCTGAAAACAGATTGTCGTCCCCTCCTTTGTCAAATGTGATACAACCGGTAAAGCAACTGATATGAATGTCCAGCCAGTAGAACCAGACTTTTTTAGAATTTTTCTTGGGTTTGAAAGGTGAGACAACACTGTAAAGTTTGTGAAATAATCCATATCTGTAATCGTTATTTTCAGATCGGATGCACACAGATCTCCATATCAGCTGTTTTTTGGCATACATCTGCAGTTGCTGCCTGTGTCCACCGGTTTAATCCTAGTACTGAAACTGCTAATAGCAAATCACTCATTTTGATAATTCAGTTTTTAAGCTCATTTGCAAATTAATGTATATAAAAGGCTCCCTTTTCAGAGGCTTTTAGGAAATCCGGATTTCTTGAACACCCTCCTAAGTAATGTAACGATAGAGGAAGGGAATCAGACGATAGTTTATGCATGAAACATCATTTGTATATGTTCATACCCTTTTTAATTGCATTTTTGTCTGTTCTATATTCATCGGTCCTCATTTGGAAGCTTTCATATGGATATACATCCATCTACTCTTTATCAGGTCTGATAGCATGAGTGAAACTAACACTTCCTCGAACATGTCACCAAAAGAACTGTTGATTGTTGTCGTCATTGCCCTTGGTTCATTCATGGCCGGTCTTGATGGAACAATTGTAAACATCGCCCTTCCCACCATTGCAAAATCCCTTCAAGTCTCAACTGTAACTGTATCCTGGGTACTCAATGCGTATCTCATCGTTCTTGTGAGTCTTCTTCTCGCGGCTTCGCGTCTCGGGGATATGAAAGGGTACCGGAATATTTTTCTGGGCGGTTTTGCTATTTTTACCATCGGTTCTGCTCTCTGTGGTTTTTCTTCCACCATCGATCTGTTAGTTCTCTCCCGGGTGATTCAGGCGGTAGGAGGTGCAGTTGTATCCGCACTTGGAGCGGTCATGGTCACTTCCTATCTATCTGCCTCTCTACGTGGACAGGCGCTGGGTATAGTTGCCATGTTTACTATGCTGGGGGCTGCACTGGGACCTGTTATCGGGGGTTTTCTCACCAGTGTACTCAGCTGGCAGTATATTTTCTTTGTGAATCTGCCAGTTGGTATAATTGCTATCCTGTTAGGGATTCGGATTCTTCCACGGGTTAATCCTGTTGCACCACAGGCAAAAGAGGACATTCCCGGAGTGATACTTATCTTTGTTGCGTTAGGCACACTCATCATTGGTCTGACTTCTGTTCAGAGTGAGAATGCGAGTATCGGGATAGGAGCTCTTCTGGTATCTGTTGTCTTCTGGTTCCTCTTTTACGTACAGGAACGAAAATCAAAACAACCCTTGATTCTCATCGGACTCTTCTCAAACAGGGCATACACCCTTCAGAGCCTGAACATACTGCTTATTCAGATGGCAATGGCCGGAGTCATGGTCATCATGCCTTTCTTCCTTGAGTTAGTAAAAAAAATTCCGACTGATAATGCCGGAATGATCCTTCTTGCCCTCCCGGTTGGCATGATAGTTACTGCCCCGATTGCCGGGAAGATATCTGATATTATCGGGACAAAAAAACCCATTATTACCGGTTTTGTACTCTGTGCCATTGCACTTTCTCTTCTCTCTACTCTCTCGGCCCACTCAAGCATCGGCCATGTCGGCATCTACCTCTTCTTACTGGGTGCCGGTACTGGCATTGCATTTTCTCCGTTAAACAGTGCTGTCATGGGTGAATCTCCATCATCTGAACGTGGCATGTCTTCGGGACTGATTAAGATGATGACTAATCTCGGGTCGTCGCTTGGGGTAGCTTCAGTGATGCTGGTTGCAACAGTTGCTGCCGGACCAAAACTTGCTTTGGTCTCTGCCCATACTATCCCATCTGTAGACCTGGCCGGAGCATTTGATGCAGCCTTTCTTTTTTGTATGGTACTCGAAATTATTGGGATCATACTGATGTTTGCCATTAAAGATAAAGAGCCGACTGGTAGTAGTGACGGGGAAGTATGTATTGGATTCTAGAGATCTGGCACACCCTCTTTTTAAAAAACGTTATGTGTAGATCTTCATTACACTGCATTTATGTTCAAAACCTTTGACTGGCCGAATAAAAAGCAATATAACAGGATATCATCTGTATCAAAGATCTCCTGCACACAACAGGTTTGCCTGGATATTCGCATGGTGAATAATGGAATTGTGCATGCGATAGCATACCACAAATAGTCATATAGAAAGATGAGAGATATAGAACCCTGAATTAATCAATTTTTTACCATACATCTTTTGATTATGTCTGGTTATCCTCCACTTTCTGATAATGCAAACTTCACCTCTTCATATGCCCGATCTAGTAATCTTCGGTAATATGTAACATCACATGATGTTAGATCCCAGGATGGATCTATCTGATAGTGTTTCTCATCTCTCACCAGATATGAGGCGTTCATACCAGGTCTGATGACGACACCATCCTGTCGGTACCGATCGATAACAGCCTGTGCAATACATCTCTTATGATACCGGTCACGTCCAATACGACGGGTAATGACCAGATCCGTAAGGTCAGCTTCATGAATGGTATCAAAAAAGCGGTGATAGATATTATGGATTTGTGGTTGTACGAGTGGAATGTCACGAATATCCGGGCAGGTTGCCATGCAGGCTATCATCTCCTGCTGCATTCGTTTGACATAGGCCGGCATATCTGTCCTCCTGGAAGCGACACCCCGGATTTTCACTTCCCCTGATGTCAGCCTGCCGTAATACGAGCCATAAGATCCACTCCCATCAGCCTGTGGGAGAATAACAACCCAGTCATAGTACTCACATTCAGTGTGAAATCCTGTCATCGTTTCCAGAGTGGTCTGTGCCTTTATCCCTTCTGTACCTTCAATAAAGAGACAGTCAATAATGGCATGTATGACCCGGCCACCGGTCTCTTCTACCATTGAGATGCACTCTTTGAGAATATCACAGGCATGTTGCGTGATCTGTTCATGCACTTCTATCCTACCGAACCGTGCATTTTTATATCCGGTATATCCAAAACAGGTGACCAGCATCCATTTTAAGATGCTGTCCATTCCCTGGTATCTGGAATCTTTCTTCTTTAACTTTTTTGCCCCCTGCCTAAGGATGAGAAGTGGCTGTAAGACTGAAGGGAGAAATCCGTCACGATCCGAATCAGCCAGGGTCTCAGGAGAGAGATTGTATTTCACGATAATGGAAGGATAAAATGAGGTAAAGTCAATCTGTATCACGTTGGCATATATTCCTGGTACCGGTTGGAGCATATATCCTCCACGGTAATCAAGACGCATATCACGCAGATTCCGGTGTGCTTCAGCATCACTCTTCCGAAACGGAACTGCAATTCCCCTTACAAGTGCTTCATATACTTCATATCCGGAAACAATCGTTCCTGGTGTTAGTCGGGAGGTCAGGTTCGGAGAAAGGCCGGTAAGACGGGATGCTAAAAAGACTCCCCTGCAATCACCATTGCGGTACATGAAACTCTGTCTGGTATCAATGATGATTCTCCCCTCAGGTATCTCTGCTCCGGTTCGGTGTTCCATTCTGCCATAACTGAAATACGATCGGGACTTGAGGGTTGAAAAATGCCCGGTCCGGCTGAGTGTATTCATGATTCCCCATTCAGTAGTCAGGTGGTTAAAGAGGGGTGACCAGGCATCATAATCAGGAAAGAGAATAATATCAGGATCAACAGAACCGATGATATCCATCATATCGTCAACAATTTGGCGGTCAGGTCCTTTTAGGATGCTTTTTTGTCCCGCTGTTTTCATGGTAATCACACCCGGATGATAAGTACGATACGGATCTTCACTGCAGGTTATCTCCATAATATTTGTAGGGATTTCCAGATCCAAAACAAGACGCTCCCCTCCTATCCATCCTCCCGGAACTATCTGAGCAGTAGAACAAAATCGTTGTTCGGATCGTATATCAACATTATAGAGTCGTGCCTGGTGTCGTGTCTGTCCCTCAATTTTTTCTGCAATTTCCCGGCCGGCATATATCGTATATCCGGTCTCTTCGCCATAGATTGACTGTATAGTACATGGCACAACCTCATACATACTCTCAAGTCCTTCGATGAGCTGATAGTGGAGATGTGGATCAGTAAAAGCAACCATGAATGAGGGTTTCAGGGTATGCTCTTTTCGTGTCAGAGATCCATTCTGAATCGTCCAGAGAACAATTCCATCATGACTTTTGGAGATATCTAGTACAAATGCCGGATTTGTCATATCACCAGAGCCCTTCAAGAGTCTTCTGTTTTGTTGTTCTCTTTTTTACTGGAACGATTCGGGAACCATGTTCACCCTGAAAGAACACCATCCGATGAGCAAATGGTTCAAGGAGATTTAAAGATCGATCAGGCTTTGATGCAACAAGTAAAATGGTTCCGGTTGTGGTAGCATATTCCTGACATTTTTGACCAATTGTTTCAGGCAGGTCTGTTATATCATCATAAAGAGTTGGATCGTGCTCAAAGAGGAGAAGGGAATGGTGTGCCTCATCAAGGATAGTCAGCACCTGATAAGTGGTCAGTGCCCGTCTGACTTCAAAAAAGCTGGCATATTTTTTCAAATGGAAGAGGAGAGACGGGTAATTGCCACAGAGATAGAGTGTTTCACCCCGCTGCCTGCTTAGGAGATTGCTGAGCGCTCTCTGTAGATCTTCTTGTGGAGCGATGAATATCGAAAAAGTCCCATATGAGAGAGTAATGTTGGGGGCGATAGATACTGACATGGCATATCATGATCCTGCAGTAGCTATGTAATGGTAAAGTAAACAGGGTGAAAGTAAAAAGAAGATATCCGTACCTGGCATGAATGCAGAGCTTTTAGAAAAAATATATAGATATGAAGGCAATTTCACTTTCGGAGTTTTGATTAGATATAAAATACGCAGATAATAGCAGTGATGCGCCAACCATTTGATTATTTTTTCTGCTGTTTTACATGGTTTCTGCAGGCATTAAAAATAGAGGATTACATGTCGCATTTTCCCTGTTTAAACAGATACGCATAACCTCAAAGACGATTGTATGAGTGCTTTTTGTCACTTTTTCAGGTAAATTTTACGTGTGAATCGCACCAATCGCGTTGATAATGATAGGTAATAAGAGAATTTTTGGATCTTTTGTCTTACCCGATAAAAGGCATATTGTGTGCATACTTCAGAATAATTTTTGTTGCACTTGGGTTACTTCAAAATATCTAATTGCCCTATTTTTTGTAGTCTTACCATAATCGGGTTGTACAACAAACTGCATACATCCGGTAAAAACTCACACAGTATCAATAAACTGCATTATCAGGTAAGGTGAAAAGTCAGGAATTATCCCGGACTGTTATGAGATTCAGATAACGAAAGCATTGATTTTAAGATATTCTACTGCACATATTAGTACATGAAGAATATGGAGATGGTCGTTACGGGAACAACCCTGACCATAACAGTTGACCTGTCAAAAGAATTTGGAGAATCAAAATCTGGAAAATCGCTAACTATAGCTTCAACAGAAGGTAACATCTCAATTCCTGATAATGATGATATAAAGATTGGTCTAAACGTCTATCGGAAAAAATAGGCTTAATTTTAGTATAAGATTTTTTTTTTGTTTTCTGGCATTATAGAACGAGTGACAATTGCAAATTTTGTAATCTCATCTCTTCTTTGCTATATTACTGTTAAATGGTAATGAGATTGTGACTGTCAATGTATTCTATCATGGACATCCAGAGTATGAATTTCTATCAGTTGTATCCAATGTCACGTCCAAGAACCGATGTTTATCCGGGTTTTTTCATGAGATATATTGGCAGATTGACAAGACCTTTCCGAACTTCTCATTCATTCAATAAGATCGATAAGGATTTTATGCGTGGTTAACGTTCCTTCTCTCCTGTATCCTGATAATCAGATAAAGACCGGTCGGGCAGGAACCACTGCATGTTTGATATGAAAAATAAAGAGATACTGTACCAGAGAGGATTTGGCCGTCATGTCCCCTGCAGTCTCCAAAAAAGCTACAGGTAGTACTGCTATGGGAGAAAGAGTGATAATACTGAAAATACCTCTGATATGTAGTCCTAATAAATAAACAGAGAATTAAATCCATTTCCTGTTCAATAAGTATAAAGGGATATGCTATCAGGTTTTATGCTGTATTAATTATAATCTGTAACATCAGGTATTCATGAAATTTTTGTATGTCTGGCAAATATATCCATAATTGTCAGTCAGGTGAACGGATGAAACCCAAGCTCACTGATAAAAAAGTAAATAGTGCAGATCTTAAAGACACGAGAGAAAATTCCCTGTCACAGGTTATCATCAGGTTTTATCAGATGTATGTTTTGAGTATATGTGCTAGTGTACCAGTATGTGTGGGAGTACTATGGCAGGGGAAGATAACCAGATTCATCAATGACAATCCTGGTACCCGTCTCATCTTGGAGAACTATTATGTCTTTTTTTGATAACACTTATATTACCTGTTTTGCTGACCATTTATCAGAAATAATCTTATTTTTGGATCGAACTGGTAGTATTGTATATGTAAATTCTTCCGTCTTGCACATTCTCGGGTTCCTGCCTGATGAATTGATCGGCAGAGATCTTGTATCACTTCTCCACCCTTCAGAACGGGCCTGGCTGACATCGGTTTGCAATGGGGCAAAACCCGCATCTCACTGGCGGTCCGTGTATACGAAACTACAGACTCGCGATGGGAATTTTTTCCCCTGTAATCTGGACTACTGCATCCAGACTCCACCTGATCAGTCGTATGACATCATTATCATTGCCCACGGTACAACGAACAACATTGTACAAGAAGATGATCCAGATTGTTCCGTAGATATGTTACAGACAGTACTTGATTCCATACTTGATGGTGTTGCTATCGTATCTAATACTGGAGATATACTCTATGCAAATAAGGCAGCCAGACTCATTGTTGGGATTCCTCAATCGTATGATATTAAAAATTTCAATATAGAAGTATTTCTTGATGCTGGTTCCCGTAAAAAAGCATCAGAAAATCTTATGCAGATAATTCATGGTGGTTCTGTTCATATCACTGAGTACAGGTTGCAGGATAAGAATGCTACCGGGGAATGGATCGAAGCGATAGGATCAAGGATCTTGTTTGAGGGAAAACCGGCAGGTTTAGTGTCTTTTAGAGACATTACAGATAAAAAACGGGTTAAAGAAGAGATAAAACAGATTGAAAAACAATATGCAACCATCGTAAATGAGGCTCCAGAACCCATCATTATTCATACGCAGGAAATTGTTACCTTTATTAATGAGGCTGGCCTTCAGATTTCAGGGTATGATCGCGACGAGATAATTGGACACCCTGTCTATGCCTATCTCACAGAATCATCTAATATGAAAGTGATAGAAGCGATGAAGGCAAGAGAAGATGGAAATCAAATCCGTGAGTATGAAGTTGATTTCATCACAAAATCAGGTGCAATTCTTCATCTTCTGGTTAAAAACTCAGTGATTGTGTGTGATAAAGAATCTCATGTGCTGCTTTTTATTAGTGATATCACACAACGAAAACAGTTGGAAGAAGCACTCAGACAGGCAAACAAGAGATTAAATCTTTTAAACCGGATAACCAGGCATGATTTATCAAATAAAATAGCATCACTTGAAGCATATTGTCTCATGACACACAATGATGTCCTCAGTCCTGAAGCCCGGTATCGTCTGGAATTGTTAGAACAGACAATAAGCATGATAAAAGAGATGATTGAGTTTTTCCGGACATATCAACATCTTGGAGTACATGATCCACAATGGGTAGATATCTCAGTTATCATGAAAGAATGTATCAGTATGATGAAAAACCTCCCTTGTACGCCCTCATGTGATATTGGTCATATTCTTGTATATGCCGATCCCTTAATAAAACGGGTTTTTTTCAATCTTTTAGAAAATTCTGCCAGACATGGTGGAAATGTCAGTACGATTACCTGCTCATGGTATGTACTTGAGAAAAATGGTATATTTCGCTATTGTGATGATGGTATTGGTGTCTCTCATGATGAAAAAGAGAAGATATTTGAAGAAGGGTATGGAAAAAATTCAGGGATGGGTCTTTTTCTCGTCCGTGAGATCCTGGCAATTACTGGTATGACTATAAGGGAGAACGGAGTGCCTGGATCCGGTGTTCAGTTTGAGATAATAGTCCCTTCTGGTATATTCAGATATACCTGATCCCATTCTTTTAACGACTCTGCCAGTCCGGTTGTCTTCATTGTTTCTATCAGTTGCAATGCTATACTGAACATAACAAATGCGAAAAATGCAAAATACCCGAATGAAAAGATAATTTCCCCTGCTCATCATGTGTATTTCATTCCCGTTACACTGAAGTTTTCGCACAGGTACAATATCTGATACAAGTGATAAGAGGGGGTCAGAAGAGTAACTAGTGCAATGTATGTTTCAGAATATCCAGATCTACTGAGAATTGAACCTGATATTATCAGGGAATTATGGTACAAGAACTCTTGTATAAAGACGTACAATCTTTCAGGTGTTCATGAGAGATATCATATCACGCCATTATCAATGTAGTTTTGCAAGTGACAACAATGCAGGTGTCCATCCTGCGATTCTGTCCGCAATGCATGAGGCAAACACGGGCCATGTAATTGGATATGGAGATGACCCCTGGACCCGTTCCGCTCAAATATCCTTAAAAGAGGTTTTTGGTGAAAATACTGATATATTTTTTGTTTTTAACGGGACCGGAGCGAATGTATCAGCACTAGCTTCGGTAACGCGATCATTCCATGCAATTATCTGCCCTGAATCTGCTCATATCAATCTTGATGAGTGTTGTGCACCTGAGCGGTTCACAGGTTGTAAAATATGTGATGTTCCAACATCAGATGGAAAACTTGATCTTGAACGTATCAGACCTCTTTTGTCTTCACTAGGAGATGAACACCAGGCCCAGCCACGTGTACTCTCAATAACTGAGGCTACCGAATATGGGACAACATATCGCCCTGCAGAAATTAGAAAACTGGCAGATTTTGCTCATGATAATGAGATGCTTCTTCATATGGATGGAGCACGGCTTGCAAATGCAGCTGCGTTTCTTGGATGCAGCCTCTCTCTCCTGACCCGGGAAGCAGGGGTTGATATTCTCTCCTTTGGCGGTACGAAAAATGGAATGATGTATGGTGAAGCAGTAATATTCTTTGATCCGGATCTTTCAGTGGACTATCAGTTCTTTCGAAAACAATCTACACAACTCGCTTCTAAAATGCGCTACATTGCGGTCCAGTTTGAGACGATTATGAAAGACGGACTCTGGTTTTCTAATGCAGCACATGCAAACAACATGGCAGAACTCCTTGCGCAAAAGGTCTCCTGTATTGAAGGAGTATCTGTTGTCTATCCGGTAGAAGCAAATGCAGTATTTGTAACGCTCCCTCTCCCCGCCATTAGAAGACTACAGGAGGATTACTTTTTCTATATTATTGATGAACAGATTCCTATTGTCCGCTGGATGACCTCATTTGACACAGGTATCGATGATGTGAAGCAATTTGCCGGGGACGTTTTAAAGGCAGTATCTGATACAGGAGAGAACACCCGCAGATAACTACTGATACCAGGGAGGGTAATAACGTATGCGTGACCCTGAAATCATTCTTTTTTGGAATCTAATATCCGGCCAGGGATTTCAAACTCCTGTATCAAAGGGATTATCTAAAGGCCGGCCAAACTAACATCAGGATCGTATCCATATACTATGATCGGTAAAGGTGAATACTTAAGCCAACTGACTGCTGCAACAGGCCAGATGAAATCGCAGGTCATTGGTACCGATTTATCTGGAAGCAGTCCCCCTTCGGTTTTTATCGGAAGAGCGAACTATCCAAAACTATCGGCCGGACCGATGATAGCATCGGTGCATGGTGATACTTCTCACATGGATATGCCTGAATCCTGGATACCTGGCACCATCACGCAGGAAGAGATTATCAGATACCGGCTTGGGCTTGTACGGGGGATACATAAAGTCGATGCACGCGATATTAATACCCGGTTTATTGAAAAACTGCAGGAAATTGCGCTTGCCAATACATCCGTTGAGAGTGAGGCACGATTTACAACGACACCCAATGGGACATCATTTAGTGAAGAACATACTCCATTTGGCCCAAGTGCCCCAATTGAGCAGTTGACAATAGAACCTGTCAGATGGAACCGGGATCTTGAACGAATATATTACGATACCGATCTTCCCGCTGCTGATGCAATTATGATGCTGCATGAAAGCGGTCTTCCCTTTTCATCGGTTCAAAAGGCTCTCTCTGTTGGGACAATGGGAAAGAAAAGAGGGAGACGTCTTGTTCCTACCCGGTGGTCGATTACTGCCTGTGACAGCACTATTGCCAAAAACCTTCTGACCCGGGTTAAAACGTGTACTCCTGTTGATACCTGGCGTGTCCATGAATATAGCAGTCTTCACAACAAATATGCTGTTATTCTCATGCCGACAGGCTGGCAGTATGAATGGAGTGAGGCCTTTATTCACGTTCTTGGAGATGAACAACTGGTTTTTTCAGATTATGAACGACATAACCCAAAAACTACCTATTCACATCTTGGGGGATGTTATTACTCCTGCAAAATGGCAGTTTTAGAAGCTCTTGCCCGCGAACAGCGTCAGGCAGGGGTTATTGTTTTACGGGAGGCAACACAGGGATATATTCCTCTTGGGGTATTTAATGTGAGGGAGAATGTACGACAGGCAATGCGGGAGCCTGGGTTTGCATGTGAAGGTATCTCAGATGTGCTTAGTCACCTGTCAGAGACCTTTACGCTTCCTATCCGGAGGTTTATCGAGGAAGGAACAATTCTCCCTGATGTTATGCAGGAGAGACAATGCACGCTCTCTGAGTTTACCCGCCCCTGATCCCTGAATACTGTTTGCGAGGATAAACACATAGGTCTGTGCTGCTGTCCTGCCCTAATTAAATATCCCGTGTTGCATTGTTGATAATTATTATCTGAAAAATATGTGGACTTATGTAACAATATTATAAAGTCAGTTCAAACCTGATTTTTCGATAAGCTGGTTCTCTTATTATCTTTCAACATGACATGAGGTACTGATGTTGCATAAAAGACAACACTTCTTCATATAGTCTGCAGGTAAATATATACAGATATTATCAGGCAATGACAGTTGTGGGTAACTCTTATACCTGCCACATGATATCTGTGGCGAAGGTATTAAAAAAACAAAATAACAGAACCAGCATGAAATATTATAAAAAAGAGATGATACGATGAAATCCCCGTATGAAACGCTTGCAGATGCCATATCATCACGACCATATATTGTTGCCGGTGTCGTTGTTGCAGTCCTTATAGTAGCTCTGTTTGGATCAACCCTTGTCTCCATGAAGACCGGTTCTGATACGTATATGGACAAGACAAAACCTGCAGGAGTACTCCTTGATAAGTATACCAATACATTTTCATCAGATGCAATAATTCTCATTGTCGAATCAGATAACATTCTGGATCCTGATGTATTGTCCTATATGGATAGAATCGAGAGTGATATTGCAGTTCAACAGTATATTACATCGGTAAGCGGATTACCTGATTATTTAAAAGCAATGAACGGGGGAGACCTCCCTTCCTCTATTGCTGCTGTTAAAAATACGTTTAACCAGATTCCTGCAGATCAACAGAAATACCTGCTTCCATCCGGGATGATGACCCTTGTTACCATCACCCTTGAACCCGGGCTTCCTGATGGAAAAAATTATCAGGTGCTGACCCAGCTGGATTCACTGATTGCAACATCACAGCCTCCTCCGGGAGTAGAGATTATAGTATCAGGAAATCCTGCATTTGAGCAGGAGATGCAGAATATGATGGGCCCTGAGATGGGTTCCCTTATTGGTCTTGCAATGCTGCTAATGATCGTTGCGATGTTGTTTCTTTTCAGATATGTCAGATACAGTCTTCTTCCGGTTGCGATCGTTGGTTGTGGTATTATCACGACATTCGGAATTATGGGGCTTGCACATATTCCCATAAGTATGATTGTAATTGCGGCATTCCCTGTGATGATAGGAATTGGTATTGATTATGCCATCCAGTTTCAGTCACGGTTTGATGACGAGGTCCGAAAGAGTTCCATACCGGAAGCGGTCTTTACTACGGTCACCCGTTCAGGGCCTGCCATTCTCTTTGCAATGGTTTCAACAGCGCTCGGATTTTTGGCACTTGCCATCTCCCCGCTTCCCATGGTTGGGGATTTTGGTCTCATCTGTATCGTCGGAGTTAGTTCCTGTTACCTTTCTGCCCTCATCATTGTTCCTACCTTTGCCACGTTGGTGCAGTACACTCCAAAATCTCCCAAAAAGAGAGGTGAATCCTCAAAAACCGCCAATGGCAGTATCACGGATCACTATAATCATCTTCTTGGTCTGACTGCAACAAAGGTTGCGCGACATGCGGTTATCATCCTTGTTGTTCTCTTTGTTATTGCCTGTATTGGTCTTCAACTGGACAATAAGGTACCTATCAATACCGACGAGGATACCTTTGTTCCTCCTGGAATGCCGGCAAAGATTGATATGGACAAAGTGACCCGGACACTGGGTTCCATGGATACCCTTCCGGTTTATGTAAGAACAGCAGGAGTAATGGATATAAAAACCCTCGAGTGGATGGCTGGATTTGGAGATTACCTTAAAAATAAACACTACGAGGTGTCCGGCGTCACCAGCATTGCCACGATAATCGCTGACGTAAACGGAGGAAAAATCCCCTCTTCACAAGTCGAGGTTGATGAGATTCTTGCAACGATTCCTGAAAAAACCAAATCTGCATATCTATATGGGAATCTGGAAGCGGTTGTTAAGATTAATACTATTGAAATGACGATTCCTCATGCAGAATCCCTGCTCAATGTGATTCGTGATGATCTTGTCTGGTATGGGCAACCACCCGGTATGGAGAGTCAGATGACCGGGATGAGTGTCATGTTTGCAGATCTTATCAAAGACATTAAGGATTCTAAGAATCCCATGACATTTCTTGGATTTGGCCTTATAGGGGCGTTTTTATTAGTACTGTACAGAAAAATATCAGCTATTGGTCCCATCATTCCCATTATGATGATAGTCGGGTGGAATGGGGCAATCATGTACCTCTTAAAGATTGATTATAACCCGATGACAGCTTGTCTTGGTGCGATGACGATAGGGGTGGCATCAGAGTATACCATCCTCATCATGGAACGGTATGAAGAAGAACGGGAGAGAGGTATGGATCTGTACTCGGCAATAGAGACTGCCATACAGAAAATAGGTATGGCTATAACGATATCAGGTTGCACCACCGTCTTTGGTTTTTCTGCACTCACACTGGCAACATTCCCGATCCTTGCGAATTTTGGACTCGTGACCGTGATAACCGTTGCATTCTCAGTCATTGGAGCTATTATGGTGATGCCGGCAGTTATTGTCTGTATGGACCGGATCAGCCACCATGCCAAAGCAGGTTGTCCATCATCTAATGGAAGGTATACGTTTTGGAAAAAAATCTTTGAAAACCGAAAAATTCTCAATATTTCGGCCATTTTACATGAAGGAGAGACAAAATAACGTAACTACACTTGTTCTAACGTATATTTTTTTCCTCTGATAATCAGGTTTTCTATTCATATACAATTTATTACAGGTGCAGGTTTTACTGGTGAATCATGAAATTTGAATGATTTAACCGTATCTATTGACAGGATAGATACAATTCCTGCCAGGCTTATCTATAGTATGCATTTGATGTATGTATCAGATTTACCTGCATTCTATCAACCTGATGAAAAGAAGTACTCTTTTCTTCTCAGTATCAGGTTCTTTTTAATATAGACAAAACAGAGATAATATTCTATTCTAATAGGTACATATGGGATTTATATGCCGTCAATGCGGATTATGTTGTTTATCTCTTGGGCCGTATCTTACTGTAATTCAGGATAATAAAGACGGCAGTTACCTGTTGTATCATGAAGTGACCGGAGAGACAGATCTCGTATGTATTGATCCTGATAAAGTTCATCTTTTTGCTGATCATACCCTTCAGGAAGAAGAACCCGAGGCTTGTGTATTTCTCAGGCGTGATCCTACAACTCACTCTATCAGGTGCATCATACATGAGACAAGACCACAGCTCTGCCGGAGCTATGACTGTTATGAGATCCTTATTACATATCATAATGGGGAATGGGCAGGACGGGTGAAAGGTGGCCGGGCTCTGTTATCTGATGATCCCGGGTTGCGGGATATCTGGAACGAGCTGAAACAATCCCTTGGTAGTATTAGTGATGATGAATGGAAAGAAACGATCAGAGTCATACTGACACAACACGGGTATCGAGTAACCTGGTAGGATGTTTTTCGGATATGTTCGGTTCTGTAGGTCTTTGTGGAGATGGTGATGAGATCTGGGGAAAAAAGTAACATGTACCAGCAGATCTGTGATGATATCGGCAGGTTCCTGAATGAGGCAGGACAGATCTATGCAATCTCATCACCGAAGGGAGTTGCAAAGGATAACCGGGACTGGTATGCACGGTGTATGGTGACATTTGCCCTGATAAACCGGACACTGGATCTCGGATTTTTTGTACTTGAGATCTATAGATATACCGATCCGGATGGTCCGGTCAGGTATAAAGCAATGATTAAACGACTTTGTGATCATCATCTTATTGATAATACAACACGTGATGGGATGATCGCTTTAATTGAACAACGTAACAGGATCTCCCATCATTTTCATGAGATTGGACCAGGAGAACTAGTGGGGTATGACGAGATCACTACGATTGTAGCATCATTTACCTGTGCTATGCAACACGCATATGCACAACATACGACACGTACCATGATCAGGCGGGGTTTTCTGGCAGCAGGTATTGTAAGCTTTTTTGTGGGAGTTCTGCTCTGGTTTTTCTGGGCATAACATCCAGCTTTGTTATCCCTGTTTCTATAAGGATTAACATGAGTTTCTCTTTTATCAGATTCGATGATATAGGTTAAGATCTTCATCCTCCACTTTTTTATCTAAACATCCGGTCCCGGTAAAAACTCTGGCCGAAAAAGAGGTTCAGAAGAAAGCCAAGGACTGGAGCAAACAAGAGGGCCATTAACAATGCAATAGTGGCAATGGGATTTTTTGTTCAATTAAGACTACTGTTAATGCAAAACAAATATTTAAGGCAAAAATAATCAGGATGAAAAATCATTAATACCTACAATAATGTCATTCATATAAATCAGGACTTCTCCAGGGTGATGATGAATTGATCCTCTTGAGATAAATTGTATTTATCCTACTCTCACTGGAACCTGTTTGTTGGATTGGGATATATCAGACAATTGAGAATTTTTCCGTGAAGTTCATATGATCCATAAAAAAATCTGTTTCACAATGTATGTGTTACATTTGGTGACTGATCAGTGACATTATAATGTAAAATTTCCAGGAAGTGGATAAATTTAATTACACATGCATATACTTAATATACAAATGAACAAGGGAATATTTCTGCTTGCGGCAATTTGTTTTCTTCTGATATCTTCCGGTGTCGAGGCAGAGAGCCCAGAAAAATATGGATATATTACAGTTAATGCAATAAATATCACTTTGGAAGAAGGATTTGCAGAATTACATCTGGATTACTCGATCGATGATGCAATGAAACTTCTCGGCTTTATATTTGGACAGGCAGATCTTAAAACGAAAATAGTGGAGATGTTAGGGTTTTATGATGCTGAAATCATGGATATTAATCTTGATTCAGCTGATATTATCATATATGATATGGAAGTTATTTATGGTGAAGGAATGTATTGGTTTCCTCCCCATCAATTTCAGGTTTCCGTGCCGGAACTGACGATAACCACTCCTCAGGGTTCTGTTATATACTCAAATGTAACGGGTATTCCAGAAGGAATATGCTATTATAGAAAGGCACATATCGATGGTGCATGATCTTATAAGTTTCTCTCTTCTCTCTTTTAGTTCTCTTATCATAGTGGTCAATCCTATTGGGGCTATGCTTATGTATCAGGCAATCACCGAGATGATGGACTCACAATCCAAACGTCGCGTTATTGCGTATGCATGCCAGCTATCTGTAGTAGTTCTCTTTTTTTTTACCATTGCCGGTTCCTTCTTACTGCAACTCTTTGGAATAACCATAGATGCATTTACCATTGCCGGAGGTATTCTCCTGTTTGGTATTGGTGTTGAGATGGTATATGCCAAAACATCACGAACAAAAATGACTGCAACAGAAAAGTACGAAAGCATTGAAGCTGAAGATATCTCTTCTATGCCACTGGCGTTTCCCATGATCGCAGGGCCTGGTAGTATTACAACGGTTATTGTTCTCTCTCATAATACTGGGGTTATGGAACCTGTTATGATATTGGTTATTTTAATTTCAATTCTAGTCACGATATTACTAACATATATCATATTACGTTTCTCAGATCCGATAACCGCACGAATCGGTCAGAGAGAGTATCGTGTAATAAACAGGTTAATGGGGATAATGCTCATGGCAATTGCTGTCCAATTTATCATTAACGGTATTTCATCTACTTTTCCTGGTCTTGCAGGTACCTGATACAAAACCGGACACTTTGATAGAAAAATTAATGCTGAATTGAACTATTCAGGCTTCTTCTTCCATAGCCGCATAGCATTGTCTGAAAATTTCACGGGTCTCAAGAGCATCTTCACGACTCAGTTTCTGAATTGCAAATCCCACATGGACGAGTACGAAGTCACCAATCTTGACATCAACAAGATCGATTCGAACATCCTGTTTTAATTCGCCATAATCCACGTGTGCAATATTTCCTTCTTTTATTTCAATTATTTCAGCAGGTACAGCAATACACATAAAACTCTCACCTTATAGCATTATATTTAGATCTATTGCACTATAGGTCTTTTCCTATTTGAAGGCAAAAATTATTACATCTGCATAATTGTTGTAAAAGGGTACCAGATATATCATTAGACTACAATGAACTGGATATACACTCTGAAATAATATTTCATGAATGCATCTTTTCAGAGGATGTTCTTTAAAATAACATTTTAAGGTTTAATTGCAAAAAAGTATATCTGAATAATCTCTTCTAACCGTTATTATTCCTGTTAAAATTGAGTGCAAAATCCTGCAAAATCTAGACGAAATTGACTAAAAGGGTTTAATATCACGCATTAAAAATGATTGATTTAATGTTTACTAACAAAATCACTCAATTTTAGGACAATACTCACATTACCAAAGATGCCTGATCAATTACTTTGGATTATCATGCGCATGTAGGATTGTGATCGATTGGGTTTGTTGGTTAATCAAAATTAGTTTAATAATATATATAAATAAAAATTTAACAAATAAAATAGTAAAAAAAACTATTTATCAAAGATGATTACAATCCTGACTTTATCAATGCCTTTTATAAGACTTATCCTCATGTCTGTATGATGAAAAATAATCGGTTTTTTCTGCCATATAGGTTTTTCATGCAAAATGGAATGATGTACTGCATCAGGCTTATTATATGAAGATATATTTTATTTTCCTATTAAAATACATCTGGAATATGAATTAGGACTCATTTGAGCATTTTCATCGATTCAGTCGTAGATACGTTTCATCAGCGTTTTTATATATCTCTTAAAAAGATGTTTTTATTTTTATTCTTCTTCAATATATGGAGATACAACTATTATCTCATCATATAACTTCTTTTTTTTCTCAATGCCAGAAGATGTCCGTTTAATAATTGAAGAGAGTTCTTTTTTCTTCCCAGATAATCCTCTTCTGTGATAAGCTGCAGGGAGTAATGCTTCTCTACTTTTTCTAGGTCGATATCGGCAGCAGTTTTTTCTGATTGAAGTTCTTTGAGTTCTTCAGTTAGAGAACCTTTTAGATCAAGATATTCCTTCTTCCAACTCATTATTTTAGACTTAAGTGAATCTATCCGGTTCATATGATCAGATTTTAAGAGATCATATTCTGTTTTGTCTATTTTTCCTTCTTCGTAACTTTTTTCGACATTTGCTACTAAATGCTGATATTTTTTCAGTTCTTCTCCAATTTCAAGAACCTCTTTAATAAAGGCAGGTTTTGCAGTAGATGTAACATCATCAACGACACCAGAGACATTTTGTTTCATTTTTTCAAATAAACCCATAAGAAAAGATTGTTATCATGTGTAATAAATTATGTCTATCCTCATAAATGGAGATCGATATTCTTTGTTGCAATGGTGTCTATATCATTAGTATTAATACAATCTTTGGCAACTTTCATGATTGCATAAAAAAAATTAGGGCTTATTGATTTAATGCATCTTCCTATAATTGAAATATATCAAATTCAATCAGTTTAGTTTTTTATTCCTTTAGAATCATTACCCATTTTGGATGCTATCCATCTTCTATCTTGTTATGAGAGACATCGATGAGGATTATACAGATATGAAATATTACATATATAAAAAAAGATTCAGAAACTCTCTTACGATTATAATGCCTTCATCTTACTAGAATTGTTATGCCATTTCGATGTTATCAATGTGGAAAATGTTGTACTGCTCATGGGCAATATATTACGATTGAATCAAGAGAAGGGAGTGTTTTTCATTGTAAATCATCAATGACCGGAGAGAGGTTTATTGGTCAGTTAACAGAAATTGGAAAAGAGGCATTTGAGGATAAAACCATTTTTTCAACGTTTCCTGATGCCTGCCCGTTTCTTCGTCAGGGAAGATCTGATAAGACTTATATTTGTACAATTTATGGGACTATGCCTTCTCATTGCCGGGCGCTTGAGTGTTATGTGATACTTATAAAGGATTCTAATGGAGAAGTGGTTGGGAAAGTAAGGGACAAAAGACAATTATCTACTGATAATGATGTACTGCGAACATTATATAATTCTCACATATTGCCGATTTCATCGAAGAATGAAGTAGTATGGCAAAAGGAAGCAAAAAAAATTCTAACAGAAGCTGGATACAAGGTGAAGATGTAATTTTTTACCTGGTTTGAGTATATAATTTTTGAGGGTTAGCTATGTTTGGTGTTTTTTGCACGAGTACCGATGGATTTAGATCCTCCAAAATGAAATTCGCAATTCTTTTGAGGTTTTATCCTTTCGTTCTGTTCTGTTAATAGAGAATTTGCATGAGGTGAACATGGTAGCGAATCACAATTTGCAGGAAATGGTTATAATAATGATCTGGTGTCTTAAACTCATCTGATATTTTCGGACTGGCAGAACAGAAGAGATAAACATACGAAAACCAGTACTTATTGCACAATTTCTATCGCATGAGGTTCTATTTACCCCTGTCCAAAAAAGATACGGTTGTTTAGAATAACTAGAAGGTAATACCATAGTATTCAAACAGACCTTGTAGTACCAAAGTCAACATACTAATAATAAGATCCATTATTTCTTCCATAAGGAGATATAGATCTCCCTTCCTGATATATCTTCATCTATGAGCTTTATGTATGTGCCTGGTGTGTATGATATTAATAAGATAGATTACATAAATCTGTTTTACATAAAAATTTTAGAATCTAAATATCACCGAATTTTGAATGCAGGTGGTACTTTCTGAATATTGAACCGGTTTTTAAGGATCTTCTTTATTGTTTTCATCATAAATCTGGTGAAATTACTGATTTTGGTTACATTATCTAAAAATACAATAATTTGCGATAGTAATGCTTTAGATTATGTGATCTGTAGTCTGTTTAATCATAGAGGAGCATTATTTGAACATCTGGATTTTCTCTATATCCCGAGGATATTTTTCTCATTTGATTCTGGAAAATGGATTTCAACGAGTCAAAATGAAATTGTACTTTTCTCCTGAGAAAATTAGTAATTTTCTTTAAATACGTGGTAAATAACAGAAATGTGACAGCCAGATAAAGAAGGTAACTATTTATCTATCTTAGTCCACCTTTCACCAATGGTTCCCTCTGTTCTTATAATCGGTGGAGGTATGGCTGGCCTTGCTGCCGGATGTTTCTCCAAATGAGCGGATTTCAGACCGAAATTCTTGAGATGCATACCCTACCTGGAGGATTATGCACTGCCTGGAAACGCAAATGATACACGTTTGATCTCTGTATCCATTGGCTGACAGGATCAAGATCCGGTTCTGCCATACCGCTTATATGAAGAACTTGGTCTTATACAGGGCCAGGAGATTATTCAGCCAGAGTACTGGGTCAAAGTCAGAGATCAGCAGGGTTATGAACTGACAATATATAATGATCCTGACAGGCTTGAATCTGAACTTCTTTTGATATCACCGGAAGATAAAGCATTTATTGCCGCGTTCTGTAAAGATATCCGCAAACTGAGGACAATAGAAGTTCCGGTTGATTTGACTATACGAGATAAGCTGCGACTCATCCCTATTATTGGTCTCATGAAAAAGTACAAATCTCCTGTTGCAGAAATCCTGTCAGAAATAAAAAATCCTATCCTTTGAAGGATGCTATTTGTGGGTCTTGACTGGGAGGGACAATCAGCATTTTTCCCTTTGATGGGGCTTGCTTTGCAGGGGGCTGGAAATGCCGGGTATCCGATTGGAGGTTCTCTTCCCTTGGCACAAGCTATAGAAACGAGATATTTGGAACTGGGAGGATCTATCAGATATAAAAGTAAGGTAGAATCTATCATCACCAGGAATAATAAAGCAGTAGGTGTCAGATTATCCGATGGCAATGAATTATATGCAGATTGCGTCATTTCATGTGCATATGGGCATTCCACTATTTTTGACTGGTTACGAGGGGAATATTGTGATGACACTATCAGAGGATATTATCAGAATATGAGATGGTTCCCGCCAATTCTGTTTATTTCTTTAGGTTTTAATTCGGATCTTAAGACCATCCCTGATGAACTGACACTAATTCTGGACAACCCTGTGATAATAGGAGGAGCCGAACAGAAAACGATTACATTCAGAAACCACGCTCATGATCCAACGCTTTTTCCTGAAGGAAAAGGTATAATCACATTATGGTTACCGGTCAGTTATGAGTGGTGGGATACAATACCATATCAGGGAGAAAAATACCGGGATGAGAAAGAGAATGCAGCTCAACAGGTCATTGATATTCTTTTCAACCAGTATCCGGAATTGTCTGGAGCTGTTTAGGTCATTGATGTTGCGATACCCATGACTTTTGTCAGATACACGGGAAACTGGAAAGGATCATATGAAGGATGGCTGGTTACTCTGGAATCATTTTTTCTTGAACTTCCCCTGAATCTTCCAGGTCTTACCGGATTCTATATGGCCGGGCAGTGGATTAATGCCGGAGGGGGCATTCCTGGAGCGATAAAAAGCGGACGTAAAGCAGTTAAATGTACGTGTAAGGAGTTCAATCAGCCATTTCGGGATACGCGGTGATGTATTTTTAACCTTGGAATTCACATTTCCGTTCGCTTCACGTGACTTGTAGGCCGTAGGCGAAGGATTTTCCACTTATGTAATTACTCGGCACTCATTTTTGCCTGGTTATCTTGTATTCCTGTAACACGGATACAGAAGAAGTATACCTTTGCATCTGTGAACCACAAACTCACCCTAAAAAAATATCTTCAATATGCCTTCTTTTTACCTGTCATTTTACCTTAAGATGACAGGTTTAAATATACAAGAATGAATCTATTACTATTACACAACTTCCAAAAGTCAGCAAGGCCGGGACCGATATACTCTTCCCATCTCAATATATTATCCTGGTCGATAACGCGAGGGATCCCCGGTTTACAGATACCATAATTATCCTATTCCATACTGGGATGAGGTATAAAGAGCTCTTTCAAATTGATGTTACACACTACAATAAGCGGTCAGGGAAAATCAGGATAGATTCGTGCAAAATGAAGTGTAAGAATCCTGATAGGTGGATATTATTAACACCAGCAGCGAGGGAGGCGGTTGAGCACTGGATACATGAGGGATACTCACCAATGACCAGACAATCATACAACGAGAGAATCGGTAAGATCTCACGATATTATGGCTTCAGAGTGTCGGCAAAGACCAGCCGTAAGACTTGCGAATCATGGAGGTTACTCTTGGGTGATGATTATCTGAAGGTGTGCACGAATATAGGCCACACCCCCGAAACTGCTTATGCTCACTATGTTCAGGAACTACCATTCATAGAAGATGATATTGAGCAGATTAAGGAGATATATGGGAGAATCAGCATTGAATGATCTTTATTTCCATGAGAGGCTCACAGAAGGCGGTTGTTATCACTTCTCTTTTATTCATGCTACAAACCCTATAATTTTAGATTTGGGTATGTAATTGCACTATAAGGGCATTTTTTTGGCAGGCAATGAAACAAGTTACTAATATCAGTTCTTTACCTGGGTCATGAGTACTTGAAAAAAATAAATTTATAGCCTGATAATATCAACGGCTTTAGAACAGCAATAATTTACGCCGAGGAAGAGATTTGAACTCTTGAGGTGCAAAGCACCAGTGGCTTTCAAGGCCACCGCCTTCCCAGACTAGACTACCTCGGCACCTTAATTAAATGGCTTGCAGCATGTAAAAAGGTATCCGTAAAAAAAATAGAGGGGGCAGAAATTATTGCTCCCGTTTGCATATCAGAGTCATGGCAAGCCCGAGCGCAGCGATAACCACTACAATTGGAAGTGGTGACCCTGGTGTTGTTCCTGGTGACCCGAATTTTTCAGCTGCGATTGAAGAAACGCCAATATCTTTTGCATTTTGAGCAAAAAGGGTGATATCTTCCATCGCAGTAAAGCTATACGGATATACTTTTATATAAATTCTATCATCCGGATTTACCGTAAGTGAGATATCTTCAGTCCCATCACGTCCTTTGTCATTTACTTTCCATGAATCTGTTCTGTCATCTGTGATATATTCCATTACCCAGTCGACACCTGATGATGTCTGAATAAGCACATTCGTTTCATTTGCAGTTATCAAAAAATATCCTGGAGCATCACGGGACACCTTTGCAGAAACTTGTAATGCATTATCAGGATCAAAGGCAGTATCAATAAGGGTTCTCGTCATAAGAGGGAGTGGAGTAGAGGTACTTATTGGTTTTACAGTCTGTAGAGACGTCACTATTTGCTCTTTCACTAGTATTGGGTAAGATCCTATCATTCCATTGTAATCTGTGAACCGTATGGTATATGGACCAGCTGAAAAAATAGGTATGTCATAGGAAAAGTCACCCTGTTTGTTTACAGGTATGAATTCCGGACCAAAAACCGGATTTCCATCTAAAAATAGATCTATCTGGACTGCGTTCTCTGTAAAATCCCTGATATATCCTTCAATATCCAGTTCTCCATCAAATTGCTGTGAATCAGGTGATGTTAGAATAACTTCATCAGACCGGTCAACCAGGTTAATAATTCGTATTGAACGTGAACCCCCTGAATATGCATGGATAGTATTGCCGATCACCTCAATTTTATACTGTCCTTTCACCAGATCTGTCGTCTCAAATGAAGTATTAAAACTCTTATCTCCCTTATCAGAAAGAATAATTGTCTCTTTCCCCCGTTCAATTGGTATATTACGTGTCTCTGAAAAGATAATATTAATGGAATCCGGAGGAATATTTGTCATTCCTGTCACATTGATAACATCCCCTACATGGACCTCGCGTGGAACATCAATGTTCATATAATACGCAGATACATTCCATGTTATTCCAAAACAGAGAATCAAAATTACAAGTAAAAGAAATACCGGTTTTTTAAGTATCATACTATCAAAATCTCCTCATTAACACAATACGTATACATAGTAACTGGTCATAAAGATTCTTTTGGATATATCCGTCTGGTATCCTTATATTACCCGAGTGTGATACATATGAAACACCAGATGAATAATGAAAAAATCATTCGTCCTCTTGCAAGTTGGCAGGGGATGGATAGACTAGTGGATGAAATTGTACCATCCACAACAATCATCCTAACATCAGGGGGATGTTCATGGAACCGATGCAGGATGTGTCAGTACCGCCATGAACGATTTCAGGGAGCAGATCACGATAATCTGGATTATCTAATGCAACAGCAGCTTTCATATCTGCAGAACAATCTCGATTATGAAGAGACACCCCTTATTAAATTGTATACTTCAGGGAGTTTTTTTGATCCGGCCGAGGTTCCACAGACAATACATGATGCTGTTGCTTCACAGTTTCGTGGGAAATGTATGATAATTGAGAGTCGGATAGATTATACTGATATAGATCTTATTAATCGATTTGTTACAGAACTTGATGATGGCTCGCATAAAACCCCTCTGTATATTGCTCTTGGTATTGAGACCTCTTCAGATGCTATCCGCGAGAAGTGTATTGATAAAGGAGTAACGTTTGACGAATTTGTAAAAACCGCTGACAAACTTCATGATAATGGTGTGGGAGTCAAGTCTTATCTTCTTCATAAACCTGCATATCTGACAGAAAAAGAAGCTTTTGATGATATGATACACAGCATTGAAGATATTGCTCCTTATAGTGATATGATATCAATGAACCCATGCACAGTTCAGCGTAATACACATGTAGAGCGACTTTACAAAGCAGGTCAGTATCGTCCTCCATACCTATGGAGTGTCGTTTCTATACTGCTTACCGCAAAACCTCATTTGTCATGCGATCCAATGGGAGGCGGACAGGCCCGTGGTCCGCATAATTGTGGAACATGTGATACAATCCTTACTGATGGAATACGTGATTATGCATTAACTGCGGATCGCGAGCTCTTACGTTCTCTTATGAGTTATCAATGTGACTGTCATGAGGAGTGGGAATTTGTAATGGAGCATGAACGCCCGTATAACATGCCTCTTACATCATAAAAAAGAGATTTTCATGCACATATAAGGTGCAACTGGTTCAATAACATTGGGATGAATGTCCCAGCATCGCTTACTACACCAATTGCCTGCATAGTTCCCCGATCCATTAATTTAGTGACAGTTGAAGGATTTATATCAACACATATTGTTTTTACATAGGAAGGCAGGCAGTTTCCGACTGCAACAGAATGAAGCATTGTTGCAATCATAATGACCATACTACATTCTGGTATATATTTCCGCATTGCATCCTGAGCTTCCATAACATCAGTTATTACATCAGGAAGAGGTCCATCATCCCGAATGGATCCGGCAAGGACAAAGGGAATATTTTTAGTGATTACTTCATACATAATTCCTGATGTAATAATCCCGCTCTCAACTGCAGCGCGTATACTGCCAGCACGCATAATCTCACTGATGGCGTAAATGTGATTTTTATGTCCGGCAACTATTGGTTTACCTGTTGAGAGGTCCATTCCAAGTGATGTGCCAAAGAGACTGTATTCAATGTCATGTGTTGCCAGTGCATTCCCTGCAAAAAGAATGTCAATGTGTCCTTCACGAATAAGACGTGCAAGAGCAGGTGCAGATCCGGTATGAATTATTGCCGGCCCTCCAACAAGTGCAACTTTTCCGCCTGCAGCATGAATGTCGCGCATTTCATCTGCGATACCTGCAATAATAGTTTCAATGGGTCTTTCTGATGATACAACTCCGTGCATAAATTCAAATGAATTACTGGCATCTCTGGATCGTTCCGGGGGGTGGACATTGAGTCCCTGCTCTCCGATAACTACCAGGTCTCCTCTTCGTAATTTAGACATAGGTGTACAGAATGCCCGTTTC
>Ga0265594_1000218_pt1 | contig 46621 bp, 36 predicted proteins | sample saktaG_11_FD_190147 | JGI IMG/M metagenome (GOLD analysis project Ga0265594, IMG submission 190147) | Saline water microbial communities from Sakinaw Lake, British Columbia, Canada - sak_2011_5_24_80m | ecosystem: Environmental > Aquatic > Non-marine Saline and Alkaline > Saline ...
AGGAGGCACACTCGTTATGTCCAATCTTCAAAAAGAGTTCGATTATTATCTACAACATCAAGATGAGCTTGTCAGTCAGTATAATGGCAAATTTATCGTTATAAAGAACTGTCAGCTTATCGGTAGCTACAACTCAGAAATTGAGGCTATTACTGAGACCACCAAACAACACGAGTTAGGCACTTTTCTTGTACAGAAATGTGAGATTGGTACAGATAGTTGTAGCTATATGTACCATTCAAGGGTCATCCTTGTTTAATGGTAAAGCAGCAAGCCCTTGCATTTAACCTCTCTTATGATGGAATTGTTTCCGTATTGATTTCCCCAGTTAGAATCCAAGAAGGCTTTGACCCAAAAGTTATCCAACTGCCAGTTCCCTCTAAAGAATATAAGGCTATCTGGGACACTGGCGCTACAAAAACTGCTATTACCAGTAAGGTCGCACAAGAATGCGGACTAAAGCCTACTGGTATGTGTAAAATAAAGACAGCCGGTGGAGAGAAAGATACCTATACATATTTCGTCAGCGTATACCTACCCAATAAGGTTTGCCTTCCACAGTTACGAGTAACCCAGGCAGAGCTTGCTGGAGCCGATGTGTTGATAGGCATGGATATCATCAGCCGTGGTGACTTTGCAGTCACAAATCATGAAGGTAAAACTAATATGTCTTTTAGAATGCCTTCAATTGAATGTATTGACTTTGTTAAGCAAATACCTTCGGCGGTAAAATTAGGTGGTAAGATTCTCAATAAGGTAGGCCGAAATGACCCTTGCCCATGCGGTAGCGGCAAGAAGTATAAAAAATGCTGTGGAAGATAGACATCTAACACAGTAGGCCCTATGTAATAACTTGAACTTTAATCATGGCTTTTCCGACGTCCTGTTAGTAGGGTAGGACGGCATCGCAATTCACTATTGTACTGAAGATTTGGATTGCAAACATTTTTGCTAATGAACTTTTCACCACTAGAAATGATTCCCTTATTTACTATAAGGATAATACGCCTGTATACGAAAAGCTCGGCCTATTAAGACATGTCACAAATGTCGTTATTTTTTATGTAGGGTAAATTACGCGCTCCGTCCGAATGTTGTATACGCTCAGTTTCTGCTTTCCTGTAAATATTTATAGAAAATATCAAAATTCATTTACACTTTGTCGTAATATCAAACAAAATCACTAGAGTGAGGTGCAAACCATGTTGTACGGCTCAGGTAAATACAGCTATGAACTGGTGGAAGATTGGGCGAAACTATCTGCAGGATGGTCGTTTGTGGATATAGGGGGAATTTCGATTGACGACCATGATCAGCTTTACATACTTAATAGGAGTCCGCACCCCGTCATCATTCTCAACCGGGAAGGAGACTTCCTTGGCTCATGGGGTGAGGGATATTTCAATCGGCCCCACGGTAGTCGCATTGTTTCCAGCGGCAATATCTGGTGTGCCGACGACAAAGCCCATATCATTACACGGTTTACCATGGACGGTACCCCACTGCAGGTTCTTGGTACCCGAGACAAACCTTCCGATACCGGCTACATAAGTAAACCAAACATAATGGATAGTTTAGCAACTATAAAAACCGGGGGGCCTCCGTTCAACCGTCCGACCGGCATTGCCTGCTCTTCCACTGGTGAGCTATTTGCTACCGATGGCTACGGCAATTCCCGAGTGCATAAGTTTACGCCCGACGGCAAGCTCATTACCTCTTGGGGGAAACCAGGCACCGAACCATACCATTTTAACCTCCCTCATAATATCTGGATTGATAAATACGACAGGCTCTGGGTATCCGATCGGGAAAACAACCGTATCCAGATTTTCGATACGAACGGCAAGCTGCTGCAAATATGGACAGATTTGATCCGCCCGACTGATGTATTCATTGATGAGAATGACATTGTTTACGTCTCTGAACTCAGACCCGGCGTGAGCATCTTCACCATTGACGGCAGACTTCTCGCCCGCTGGTACAGCGAGGAGAAAGATCCAAAGACTGAATTATTCCTTGCGCCTCATGCTATAGCCGTGGATTCGAAGGGAGATATCTATGTCGGCGAGGTTTCTTTTACCCATTCAGGGTATGATAAAGGCCCCCGGACAATCCAGAAATTTGCCCTGAACCAGTGAGGAATAGGTTTTATTGATTTAATGAAAATTCTGCTAACATTTTTGCTAACGAACTTTTCACCACTATAAATGATAAGGTGGTACTAAATAGTACCACCTGAAGCTAAATCACAGATAAAATATTACCAGGATTTACTGACTTACACGTTTAAGTACAAATCTCCTGTATCTTTTAATCAGGGTGTCACAGGTTCGAGACCTGTACGGCCTATATCACGCAATAGCCCCCTAGAACCCATTGGGGCCTACTGAATATATTTGACTGATAGCCAACCGTCCATTAGGATATAGCCTCCTCACGGGAGCGTTAATTGCAGGAGTATTCCTTTTGTGGTATAGTTAAAACAAGTTCCAGTTTAGGTTATATCAAGCTTCTCGGAAGCTATTCACACAGAGTCTTCTTAAGTGTTGGATGACCCGAACTCTAGCTAATTATAAAGAGAGGAGGTCATCCAATGAGTTTTGAGGACAAGTCAATTCAATGTTCCGATTGTGGGATCGAATTCACTTTCAGCACTGGGGAACAAGAGTTCTACCAGACTAAAGGCTTTACCAATGAGCCTAAGCGTTGTCCTGAATGCCGCCGAGCCAACAAAGCAAAGCGTTCCCAAAGTGACAGCAACAGCTACGCATCACGGTACTAATCACTATGTGTACCTAATTCCCGTTTGTATATAAGATTAAGTTTTATTGGGAGGGCAGGTAATATGAGTTTTATCTTGTATTATCTGCCCTCAAATCTTCCTGAACATGTCTATTAACCAGATGTTAAACGGAGGTATTATGATTTTAGATTCTTCGTGTGTTCATTGGTGGATAATCGGAATATTCTCGGTAGGTCGCTGTAAAAAGTGCGGTGCCATAAGAGATTTTTAAAAACTAAGTCAGGAAGAGAAGACAAGTACAACTGCTCGTAATAGGAAAAAGTGAATTACAGCCATCAGTATTATAATATAATTACTTGTCCAGTTTTTGGGAGACAGGGCACTAAATCATTTGCTAACATTTTTGCTAACGAACTTTTCACCACCATAATAAACAAGGTGGTACTTCTCAGTACCACCTGAATCTAAATCACAGATAAAATATTACCAGGATTTACTGACTTACACGTTTAAGTACAAACCTCTTGTATCTTTTAATCAGGGTGTCACAGGTTCGAGACCTGTACGGCCTACTAGCTAAATCCTCAGAATTTGCTAACATTTTTGCAAACGAACTTTTCACCGAGTATGGCATTGACCGATAGGCATAGGGAGTGTTATCCTGTTACTTATAACGGCTTCAGGCTGGTTCAATAGCCCGGAGGAGACGAAGGTCAGAAAAGAGCGTAACCCTATCAGTCATGGTTTAGAAAGGTTGGGGTGAGTAGATTGGATTCATTTGAGAGGCAATGGCAGCGCTGGTTTCCTGAAAGTAGCGAGGAGAAGCCCAGGCCACCGGCCAAGGGCGGATGGACAGCCGCCAGGGTAGCCCTAATAGTGGCTGGGGTATTGGCCCTGTTTATTTTCCTAAATATCTTGAAGGGGGTCTATACTGAGTGGCTCTGGTTTAGCAGCCTGGATTATGGCAGTGTCTATACCACTATTCTGAAGACCAAGATACTAATCTTCTTCTCTGCGGCTATTATCTTTTGTATCTTGTTTTTGGGGAATCTGGTGCTGGCCACGCGCCTGGCACCCAAGGCTGAAGCACATTTCTGGCCTTGGGCAATAGTGCGCCGGGTACAGAAGATACTCAGGTTGAACGTTATCCTGGGAACGGTGCTGCTCAGTCTAATATTTGGTCTGGCGGCTCAAGGCAGTTGGGAGGTTGTGCTTCGGTTCTTTAACGGGCAGCCCTTTGGCATTGCCGACCCGGTTTTCTACAGGGAGATTGGCTTCTATGTCTTCTCGATGCCTTTCCTTTATCTACTGCGAGGCTGGCTCCTGGGCGCGCTGATAATCACTCTTCTTGGTAGTGCCGGGGTATATCTTCTGAGCTATACCGTGCAGCGGTTTAAGTTTGACCTTGCCCGACCGGTGTTAGCTCATCTCGGTGGACTGGTCATAGCCATCCTGGGGCTTTTTGCCTGGGGTTACTGGCTTGGCATCTGGGAACTGGTCTTCTCGACACGGGGAACGGTCTTCGGAGCCGGCTATGCTGATATGCATGCCAAGCTTCCAGCACAGTGGACCCTTTTAACAGTAGTGTTCATTTTTATGGGTGTCATTCTGGTTTCGGTATTGAGACGTAACTTTCGCTGGCCTCTATACGGTGTCGGTGCCTGGATAGTGGCTGTTATCATCGTTGGGGTTATCTTCCCTGCCGCCGTGCAGCGCTTTCAGGTGCAACCCAACGAGTTGGCTCTAGAGAAGCCCTACATTGAGTATAATATCCAGTTTACCAGAGAAGCCTTCGCGCTGAACCGGGTAGAGGAGCAGCCTTTCCCTGCCGAAGAGGCACCAACCACCCAGGATATAGCCCAAAATGAGGTCACCATTAACAATGTTAGACTCTGGGACTCCCGCCCGCTAAAGGACACCTATAACCATATCCAGTCCATGCGACTCTACTATGACTTCCATGATGTCGATACCGACCGCTATATCATCAATGGCGAGTACCGGCAGGTCATGCTATCGGCTCGAGAATTATCTGCGGAGAAATTGGCCGGAGAGGCGCAGACCTGGGTCAACCGTCGGCTACAGTTCACCCACGGCTACGGTGCTGCCCTAAGCCCGGTTAATGAGGTCAGTGCTGAGGGGCTGCCGATATTGCTGGTAAAGGATATACCCCCCGTTGGTGATTTCAATATAGAGCGGCCCGAGATATACTTTGGGGAAAAGACGAATGATTACGTGATTGTGGGAACAAGGACCGAGGAGTTTGACTATCCTATGGGTGATGAGAATGTTTTCACGCACTACCAGGGCAAGGATGGGGTTAGCCTGGGGAGTTTCGTCCGCCGATTAGTCTATGCCTGGCAATTTGGCGACTTTAATATCCTTATCAGTGGCGAGTTAACCCCTGAGAGCCGGGTGCTCTACTATCGCAACATCAGGGAGAGGGTAAACCATCTGGCTCCATTTTTGAAGCTGGACAGTGACCCCTACCTGGTGGTAATGGAGGGAAGGTTATTCTGGATACAGGATGCCTATACGACCACTGACCGCTATCCCTATTCTCATCCGCTTGGAGGTGGGTTAAACTATATTCGCAATAGCGTTAAAGCAGTTATTGATGCCTACAATGGCAGTATCACCTTCTATATCACTGACCCGGGGGATGCTTTGATACGGACTTACCAGGCCATCTTCCCCAAGCTCTTCGTCCCTGCAGAGCAGATGCCCGAATCGCTGCGAGTCCACCTCCGTTATCCTGAGGATTTCTTCAATATCCAGGCTGAGGTATACCAAACCTACCACATGGAAGATGCCAGGGTATTCTACAACAAGGAAGACCTGTGGGCTATACCCAGAGAGCTCTATTTCGGCACGGAACAGCTTATGGAGCCCTACTATATCATCATGCGCCTGCCCGATGAGGAGAAGGAGGAGTTCCTGCTCATGTTGCCCTTCACTCCGGTGAGAAAGAATAATACCATTGGCTGGCTGGCTGCCCGCTGTGATGGAGAAAACTATGGGAAGCTGCTTGTTTATCAATTCACCAAGGAGAGGCTAGTGATGGGTCCCAGCCAGATAGAGAACCGAATCTCGCAGGATACCGTCATTACTGAGCAGCTTGCCCTGTGGGGTCGCGGTGGTTCCAGTGTTATCCGCGGCAACCTGCTACTGATTCCTTTGGGCGAATCCTTGCTGTATGTGGAGCCGGTCTTTCTCCAGGCAGAGGCTGGAGGGCTTCCACAGCTGAAGCGAGTTATTGTGGCTGCCGGCGAGCAGATAGCTATGGACCTCACATTGAAGGAGAGCATTGCGGCTATCTTTGGTGAGGCACCACCGACTGAGCCTGTGGTCGAACCGCCGGCTCCGGCAGAACCGGAGGAGCCGGTAGCCGCCGAGATAGCTAACCTGATTGAGGGGGCTCAGCAGCACTATAGCAAGGCTCAGCAGTACCTCAAGGCAGGTGATTGGGCTGGATATGGGGAAGAACTGGATGCTCTGAAGGCGGTTCTAGACCAGCTGGCGGAACTTGCTGCTGAAGGGGGAAGATAGCCCATTGGTTCGACAATCTGGCTTACTGTTACTCATTTTATATCGGCCACGTTATGCCATTAGAAAATATTCAATCAAGGAAGCAACTAGAGATTCAATCCCATCAGTAGTAGATGCCAATGCTCTCCTCAACAAATGTAGCTATTTGTGGAGTCCATAATCGGACTCCATCTTCATGGACCTTAGCCGGGTTACATTTCTTGCATGGCTTGAGTCCACGTTCGAGAAGACGGGTATAGAGATCGCTGACTCCTTTTGCACTATAAGCGTGCTGGCAGTACTCTTTATGAATTGTACCTCTATCGCTAATGTAATAGTATCCTCGTTCAGCATAAGCTAATAATGTGTGAGCGTTCCATTTGTCCCAACGCGGTTTTTCGCTTAGGACGATGACAGGGGACTTATTGCACAAGATAGCGGATTGTGCAATCTCCATAATCTGAGCGAGAGAATCCCGATAAAACCTGGCGTCGTTGACAATCATTGAAGGAGATACTACCCTTTGTCTGAGGCAATGGAACAGGTGAGATTTGCCCCGACCTCTGCCTGATACTATCTGACATTCGGACAGGTCGGGTCCGTAGATGAGAAAGGAATAGACGCTCAGACCAAATAGTGCAAGGTACTAGCAGGCTTGTTCTGTACTTTTCATGAGGGAGGTAACATAATCAATGAGTAGTAGAAGAGCTACAATCATAGGGGCTGGTAGTATTGGTGCTGCAGCAGCAGCTGATTTGACTCTGGCTGGGCATGAGGTAGTCCTGTACGAAATGCCACAGTTTAAGGAGAACATAGAGCCGATTAGGCAATGCGGAGGCATAACGCTATCGAGTCCGGGAAGAGCAGGTTTTGCCAAGATCAATAAGGTTACAACAGATATAGCTGAAGCAGTAAGAGGCATGCGAATCATAATGGTTGCCACCGTCGGTTGGGCGCATAAGACTATAGCTGAGCTTTGTGCTCCCTACCTAGAAGACGGGCAAACTATAATTCTTTTCTCAGCACAACTCGGCTCTCTCGAATTCAGAAAGGTTCTAAAGGAGAAAAGGCCCGATTTGCATGTCAACATAGCAGAAACCGTCTCAGCGCCTTACGGGGCACGGCGTGAAGCCCCTGACAAGGCTGAAGTAACAATACGTAGTCGCATGCACGATTTAGGTCTTGCCGCCCTACCGGCCGGGCATACAGAACAGGTTATGGATGAAATAACAGAGTTCTATCCTGATGTCTTTGTGCCTGGGGGGAATGTGGTAGAAGTTGGTCTGTCCAATATCAACATTCTTCTCCATCCTGGTCCAGTCCTGTTGATGACGGCATGGATTGAGTTATCTGGAAGCAATCTTGTCTATAGCGCATTCACCCCTTCAATTTTGAGAGTGGTGGAGGCTACGTTTCAGGAAAGAAACGCCATTCTAAAGGCTTTAGGGCTAAGGGAACTTTACTCATTTGAGAAACTCAAGGAACTGATTGCTAATCCAGAAGTGCAGCGGCTTGAAGGACCGTCTGACATGCGTCACCGGTTCGTAACTGAAGATTGCCCTATGGGTTTGGTGGGTTTAACATCATTGGGTGATTTGGCAAACGTTCCAACCCCGGTATGCAAAGCGATAATTACTCTACTTTCAAAGGTAAGCGGGGTTGATTATTTCAGAGAGGGAAGAAATCTGGAGCGTTTGGGAATCTCTGGACTAAGCATAGACCAGTTGAAAAAGTTACTGAATGAAGGGTGATAGGTATTTCTGTGCTGTGTGCCGAGAGCGAATAGGCGCAGTAGCCTCGCCAAGGTTCTCTATTACCGCTAGGTGTGGAGTAGGTTGTGGGCAAGCCCTAGAATTGATTTTTAGCCCCCTTCCCGGGGCTTTGGATAGTTTGGGGGTATGTCTGGTTTGAAAAGAGCGAAGTCCCTTTATCAACGGTAGGAGAAGGGGGGATAAACGATTCTGAGAGATTCGTCAGAGTTGCCCGAAAAGATATTGACAAACTCTATGATTTGTCATTAGAATACTTTATTACTAAAGAAGTTTATCAAATGGATGGTGAGTGGATTGAGGAAGCCAGAAGTGAAAAAGCTGAATAAAGTAAGGATACTTTGACTAGGAGTGGCTTAAGAAAGGCCAAGGGATTATGAAGACTAAGGGGGGAGACCCGGAAAGGGGGTGATACTGACAAAGATAAGGGATTGAAAAACAGAGCTACCAGGAATTCAAGAATAAGGAGGTTATCAAATTGAAAAGGAAAAGGCTATTGCTAATGTTGGGTAGTGTTTGTCTAGCTCTGATGCTGGCAGTGCCGCTGGTGGCAAGCTGTGGTCCAGCGACACCAGAGGAGGCTGCCGGGGAGATTGCCACGCTGGAATCAAAGTTAGCTGCGGAAAAGGCGAAGTCTGCTGGGTTTGAGGATGATATTGCCGACCTGGAGGATGAGATTGCAGCCCTGAAAAAACCGGCTGAGGTGTTCAAATGGAAGCCATCATGTTGGGAAAGTGCAGGAGTCCACTGGCGTGACTTGTGTAATATATGCGATTACATAACCGAGGCGTCGGACGGGCGCATAGTTGCTGAGCCCACGCTACCGGGGGCGCTATGTTCTGTGCCAGAACAGATAGAATTCGTCTCTACGGGCGCAACCCCGGCGATGTTTCTCTATTTTGATTACTGGAGCGGTAAAGTTCCTATTTATGCAATAGCATCCAATGCACTACATGTCCTGTATGAACCCTGGGAGGTTATACAGTATCTTCAATATGAGGATAATGGTCGGGTGCTTGAGTTGATAAGGGAGCAAACTGATGTAAACTATCCTGATATACACCTTGTCACACCAGTAACTGCTTCGCGAGAATATTGTTGTACTGCTTCAACAGTTCCTATCTATGGTATAGAAGATATTCCAGGGACAAAGTACAGGACTGGCGCTACCGCAGATGCCGCAGCCTGGGAGTCGTTTGGGGCGGCAACAACGTGGTTCCCAGGAACGGAATGCTACACGTCATTAGCCACTGGTGTCGTTGATGCCATTTCCTACGCCTGTGCTTCAGATTACCTAGAAATGGGCTGGGATGATGTCACTGACTATTGGATTCGAGAGCCTTATACCCAAGACACGATGGCTTACTGGTTCGCCGTAAATGAAGCGGAATGGGGCAAGCTTTCTGCTGACCTTAAGGCTATAGTAAGCACAGCGGTTGAAGCGGCGAACATGTATGAACTTTACGATGCGGCTAAGGTTAATGTGGAGGCTTGGGAGATAGCAGAAGCTCGCGGAATTGAAATAATAGACTGGTCTGATGAGGATATTATCGCATATCAGAAGGCATTGCTTGATGCTTCGGAGGACTTGTGCAGTGACGCGGCCAGTCAGGAAGCACTCCAGATATTTAAAGATTTCCTAGTCGAATACGAGCCAGCTATAGCCGAGCTAGCAGGGCTAAAATAGTAGTTTAAGTTACAGGCCTAACGGATGCGTAATCATCTTTTACGTTTGTTGCACATTATTGGCATGATTAATGCGCACACTGGGAAGGTTCTTAGTGTACTCATTGTATTTATGACTTTGATACTTACCTACGAAGTTGTTTTAAGGTACGGATTTGACTCACCTACGAAGTGGGCGCATGAAATAACCTGTTCTATCTTTGCCGCCTATTCAGTTCTCGGTGGTGGTTACGCGCTTTTCCTTAACCAGCATATTAGGTCAGATGTTATCTATGCGCGGTTCTCAGAAAGGGGAAAGGCAATTTGTGATTTAATAGCCTTTCCCCTTCTCTTTATGCTGCTCATCCTCATATTTGTACAAGGATTTAAGATGGCACTAAGCTCTACACTAGCCAGAGAAACTACGGTTACCATGTTCCGCTCTCTACTGTATCCGGTTAAGATATGTATACCTCTAGCCGCCTTGCTAATGTTACTTCAAACTTTGGCTCTAGCTATACGAAATTTCTGGTTAGTTATTAAAAGGGAAGAGCTAAAGTGACTCCTCTTATATATCTAATTATACTCCTTGCCTGCCTCTTTGCTGGTTTGGCTATAGGCTTTCCCATGGCCTTCACTTTGGGGTCTAGCGCTATAATAGTTGGCTTTATCTACGGGGGTCCGCGTGTGCTTAGTATCGCTGCCATGCAGGTCTATTCTGGAATGGTATCGCTAGAACTGGTGGCGATGCCTCTATTTATTTTTATAGCCTGCCTCTTGGAAAAGTCTGGACTGGCAGAAGAACTATATGCAGCTATACGCCACTGGATGGCAGCGATACCTGGTGGCCTAGCCATAGCCACAGTGGCAGTTTGCACTGTAATTGCCGCCATGTCAGGAGTAGCTACTGCTGGCGTAGTTACCATGGGAGTTGTCGCCCTTCCCATAATGCTCAAGTACAAGTATGACAAAAGTATAGCACTGGCTCCTATCATGGCTGGTGGAGCATTGGGAATCCTCATCCCTCCCAGCATTACAGCCATCATCTTTGGTATGTTGACACACACATCTATAGGAAGGTTGTTTGCCGGAGGGCTTATCCCAGGAGTTATTCTATCAGCATGCTACATGACTTATATAGGCCTGAGATGTCATTTTCAACCAAGCCTTGGTCCCGTTGTGCCCCCTGAAGACAGGCTATCTTTTAGGCAGAAGCTTGCTCTGAGCCGGGGAGTAATTATACCTATCATTATTATCGTCGTCATGTTAGGTTCGATCTTTCTGGGTATAGCCTCCCCTATGGAATCTGCTGCTGTAGGAGCTGCTGCCATCTTAGTTTGCATTGCTATTCGTCGCAAACTTAGCTGGCAGGTATTTAAAGAGGCATGCTACCGAACTTTTGTAATTAACTGTATCATTATGTGGATCATTTTCGGGGCGAAAATATTTGCTACTATATTTATTGATATAGGTACTGCACAGTTACTCCGCGGAGTATTGACAGACTTAGCAGTGTCACCCATTATGCTTGTTGTATTTATGCAGTTAAGCTACATGCTTTTAGGCTGCATTGTAGAAGAAGTAACTATGATAACATTGACAATTCCCGTGTACGCCCCAATTCTTATGGCTTTTGGCTTTGACCCGGTATGGTTTGGAGTTCTTTTCATAATTAATATGCAGCTAGGCTACTTGACTCCTCCATTCGGCTATTGTCTGTTCTATATGAGGGGAGTGGCTCCACCTGGAGTAACCATAACAGATATCTACCGTTCTATTTGGCCCTTTTTAATAATCCAAGCATCTGTGTTAGTTTTGGTTCTACTCTTCCCGCAGTTAGCCTTATGGCTTCCTGAAACAGTTTTTGCGCTTGGGTGAGGAATAGTAGCGGTAGAAGGTAAGGATAGCAGAGGGTGCTTTACTAAAGCTAATGCGCTCTGGAATAAAAGAAATACTCAAAGGGGGATTTTCACCGGCAAGTTTTATAGTAAGCAAAAGCTGCTGCTGGGCAAGCATTACCGGGGAAACGATGACCTCAATTAAAGAGCATTGGCACCAGCATGTGGACTGAAAACCCCCAAAATCCGAAAATTTAGGAATAAGGAGAAAGACAGTGAGAAAAAAGGCGAGGGATGTTCTATCAGGGGTTAAGACACTATTCGGTATGCCTACCTGTAGCAATCTTGGTGAACTATCAGCGGATGTCGCCTTGCTAGGGCTTCCCTTTGACTATGGTTCGAGAAGATGGTGCCGGGGTGGCACTAGGTGGGGTCCGGCAGCAATTCGCCAAGCCCAGAGCGAATATTCCTATACCGACGATGGCCAGGCTGAGGCTGCTTGTGGGTGGTTCAATGTTGATACTGGTGTAGAGGAATTAAAGGGTGTTACTATGGCTGATTGCGGTGATGTAAATATTCTACCTACTGAAAACGAGGGGAATTTTGAGAGGGTAGCTAAAACGGTCAGGCAGATATTGGCTCGTGGTAGCCTTCCCGTGGTCATCGGGGGGGACCATACGATTCCCTTTCTGGTGGTAAGAGCTTTTGAGAGGTATGAACCTCTTGATATTGTGTATCTTGACGCCCACCTAGACTTTGAAGATGAGACGGAGGAGGGGGTAAAAGTCTTCAACGCCAGTGCATTTAGGCGCTGCTCTGAGCTTCCTTTCGTTCATAACATAACGCTGATTGGCCTCAGAGCTCCTTTACCACCTAGTTCTAAGAAAGCCTATGACGCAGCTTTGAAGTATGGCGAGAAGATTATTACAGCTAATAGATTCAGACAGATGGGAGTTAGTAAGGTGGTAGAGAGCATTCCCGAGGCTAAGAATATCTATGTAAGCCTTGATGTCGATGTTTTGGACCCATCGGTGGCACCGGGCACAACCTTTCAGGAGCCAGGTGGGTTAAGCTTCTTAGAGGTCCAGCAGACTCTTGTTGGGATAGCCAAAAGGGGAAGGGTGGTCGGTTTTGACGTGGCTTGTTTTTGTCCTGCTTATGACTGTAGCAATATGACTTCTCGAACAATCGCTGCGTTAATCCTCCACTTCATGGGAGCTGTCTTTCCATCAAAGAAGTAGTCCTCTGTCCAAATTAAAGGAAACGCGCGGAGAAGGCAAGGAGGCGTAGAGTGGGTCCGGTAGGGGAAATAGTGAACAAAGCACAGTACCCGAACCATGTCTGGAGCTATGACTTTGTTGAGGACAGGACTGAAAGAGGTGGTAAGCTGAGGATTCTGGCCATAATCGACGAGTACACTAGGGAATGCCTGGCCCATCAGGGTTGCGCCGTCAATACCAGCCTCGGGAGTAGTGAGAATCCTGGAGTGGCTATTTATGACGCTTGGGGTACCAAGGTTTCTTCGCAGTGACAATGGGCCCGAGTATTTGCTATGACCTGCGTTTTCCAGAGCTCTTCAGAAAGATGGTGGCGCAACATGGCGTGGAGATAATTCTGCATACCACAGCTTGGCCTATGGTAAGACTGGATAATTACCGGGAGCTGTGCCACATCCGGGCCAACGAAAACCTCTGCTACTTGGTTTCCGGTGACTCGGCTGGTTTCAAGAGCAACAGCAAGGATTGGTAAGTATGTTCTGCGTAAGCTCTTTGGTCTCCAATATGAATCTTTACCGAAGCAGAGCCTTGACCAGCATATTGAGCTTAAGGTTTCTCCGTCTGAGGCGAAGACCGGGTGTGAGAAGGGCATCACTCACAGGCGAGGCAAAAAGACAAAGAAGCTAATGGTTAAGATACCACAGGGGATTAAGTCGGGGACTAAAATCAGGCTCAAGGGCATGGGCAAAGTAGAGGACAAAAAATGTGGCGACCTCTATCTACATATCAAGGTGAAGGGCTAGCCCTGTAAGTATTGAATAATTTAGCAGATTGTTTAATACTTGGCCGCTAGGAGTAAATTGTGGAGGGATTTCTATGTTAAGTGGTAGGACATATGAGGAAATATACGATAACTTTAGGTGGGAGATTCCAGAGCACTTTAATATAGGTGTAGATGTATGCGATAAATGGGCAAATGAAAAGCATCGTTTAGCGCTTATATATCTAGGTGCCGACGGAAGAGAACAGAAGTACACTTTCTGGGAGTTAAAAAATCTATCAAATCAATTGGCTAATGCTTTGAAGGCAAATGATATACAAAGAGGGGATATAGTGGGAATATTGCTGCCTCAATGCCCTGAGACATTAATTTCTCATATTGCCATTTACAAATTGGGGGCAATCGCATTACCGCTTCTTGTGCTCTTTGGTTCTTTAGCTCTAGAATATCGCCTTGAAAACAGCGAGGCCAAGGGGATTATTACTGACAGTGCCAATTTACCGAAGATTTTAGAAATTAAGGACCGCCTTCCTAATTTAAAAGTGATCATGGTTGTTAATCCAGAGATAGAGGAGAATGTCTTAGATTTTTGGAAGGCAGTGGAAAAAGGGAGCCGCTATTTCACCCCTGCTTTAACAAAGTCAGATGAACCAGCATTGATTATTTTTACCTCAGGAACTACAGGTCCGCCCAAAGGGGCTCTTATGGCTCACCGATTTTTACTAGCAGAAATACCCTCTGTTGAATTCTGTCAGGACCTCTTTCCCCAAGAGGGGGACTTGTTCTGGACACCTCTTGATTGGGCTTATGTTGGTGGTTCCTACAATGCACTGTTCCCTAGCTTGCATCACGGGGTTCCGATTGTGGCATTTAGACCGAGAAAATTTAATCCAGAGCAAGCATACCTAGTTATGGAGAAATATGGTGTCTCCGTTATGTTTACTGTTTGCACTGCTATGCGGTTAATGCTGGGGGCGGTGGAAAATCCGAAGGAGCACTACGATCTTGAATTACGGTCGATAACATGCGGCGGTGAGACAATGGGAAAAGAGCTTTTTGAAATGGGGAAGAAGGCTTTGGGGATTGAGATGACCGAGAATTATGGGCAGACAGAATGCGATTATACGGTTGGCAATTGCCCTAAAGTAATGAAGGTTATTCCTGGCTCAATGGGTAAAGCTATCCCGGGGCATATTGTTGAGATAATTAATGAGAACGGCGAGGTGGTAAAGCCGGGTGAATTTGGCGAAATAGCTATCAAATGTCCTGACCCCATTATGTTTTTAGGCTATTGGAGGAACCCAGAGGCTACAAAGGAGAAATACATAGGTCACTGGTTGCGCACGGGTGATTATGGAATGAAAGATGAGAAGGGATATTTTTGGTTTACTGGTAGAAAGGATGATCTTATTAAAACCGGAGGCTATAGGGTAGGACCTGGTGAGGTTGAAGATTGTTTAATAAAGCACGAGGCAGTGGCATTGGCAGCTGTCATTGGTGTTCCTGATGAGCTAAGGGGAGAAATTGTAAAGGCTTTCATTGTGCTCAAAGAAGGTATAAAGGGGGATAAAGCTCTTGAGGATAATATCAAACAGCATGTGAAAACTAAGCTAGAGGCTCACGCATATCCTAGGGAGATAGAGTTCATCAAGGAGATACCCTTGACAGGCACGGGAAAGATTATGAAGAGAGAGCTACGAAGAATGGACATGGAGAAAAGAGCCAAGAAGAGGACAGGACAAATGTCTTAAGAGGTATTTAAATTAGGAGGTATGAAATGGAGACAGAAATGATACAGAATTATGTGGAAGGTAGTATTGGCTGGATAGTACTTAACAATACCAGGAGGAAAAATGCCCTTAATAACGATATGTACAGATGTATTCTTACTATCCTAGAAGAGTATGAAAAGAGTGAAAATATCAGGACAATCGTCCTTAAGGGCAATGATGGGAATTTTTCAGCTGGTTATGACCTTTCGCAAGGTTTACCGGATCCTTATCGTAATTTTGTTAAGAGCATTTGTGGCCCGGTAGTCTGGAAACTCTGGTATTGCCGTAAACCTACTATTTCTATGGTGGAAGGTTATTGCGTTGGAGACGGATTTGATTTAGCGATGGCAGCAGATCTCGTCTATGCTGCCGAGGATGCTGTTCTGGGAGAGCCAGAAATCGATTTCTTCTTTACCCCAGATTACAATATTTTACCATGCCTTATTCTTCCTAGAAAAGCCAAGGAAATGATCATGCTGGGCACTACAGTCTCGGGTAAGGAAGCGGCTGAAATTGGGTTTATCAATAAAGCTTTTCCTAGGGAACAGTTGGAAGCGGAAGTTAGTAAAGTTTGCGATAGGATTGCAAGTCTGCCATCAGAGACTGTGGAAGTAGCAAAGGTCGGCTTAAACGGTGCCTTTGATGCTCAGGGCTTCAGAAACGCATTAATTTATGGTGAAGAAATCTCAATCTACAATGGACTTCTCAGTAAAACCAATCCGAAATGTGAATTATTCTATGAAACGATAAGGAAAAAGGGAGTAAAAGCAGCAGTGAATCTAATCAGAAAGTAACCCGTGGCTAAGGTAAGCTTTCGTATAAGCTGCTGTACCAGACCTCCCAGGCTCAGAAAAAAAGGTGAAGGGCTAGCCCTCCAAGGATTGAACAATGTAGCGGATTGTCAACTCCTTTGTAGTACCAACATCGTCTTTTTCTGCAAAGGGGAGCTACATATGCTCGGGTGATGTCCGTCTCCTTTTGGTACTGGGCCAAGACAAAGGTAATTCACTCCAAGTTAAAGTGGAATTGGCTCGATAGAGAAAGGCAACAAGGTTGACGGCTTGTTGGGTTAGAGTGAAGGTGAGGAGGCGTATTTATGGGAACATAAAACACCAGCCGATGTGTCCAATCATAGGGGTGCAGGCGAAAGTGTCCTTAAACCAATAAGGCTAGAACTTATATGAGCGCAATACCTCTCTGGCAATAGAGTTCTTCATGATTTCAGAACTACCACCGGCTACCTGCAATGTCTTGATTTCCCGCCAATAACGGTCGAATGAAGACTCCCGATAGCAGGCATAACTACCGGTTAAGGAGAAAGCTCTACTTACAATCTTTTCGGCAACTTCTGCAGCCAGGAGTTTTGAGATTGATGTATCCAGTGTATGCTCAATACCGGCATCCTCTGCCAAGGCAGCTCTATCTCTTATCAATCGGGCTGCTTCCAGCTCAGCGACCATCTCAGCCAGTAGCCATTGAATGCCTTGAAAGTCAACCACACGGCTATCGCCGACCCTTCTATCCCTGGCATAACTCACCGCATGTTCCAGGCAGCCACGGGCAAAACCAATAAGGGTAGAGGCGTTACCGATTCTGCTCAAATTAAAGGTCGTCAAAAAAGCCGCCAATCCTTTGCCCTCTTCGCCAAGCAAATGGTCGCCAGGAACGCGACATTCTTCCAGAAAAATATCGTATACGGGAAGGGTTCTCATTCCCAACGGGTCACGCTTTTCAAAGCGGACGCCGGGTGTGTCTCTATCTACTAGGAGGCAAGTCAATCCGCTATCAGTTCGCGTAAACACCATTAAGATATCGGCATCACCAGCCAAGTTTATGTGACTCTTCTTGCCATTTATTATGTAGAAGCCATTATCCTTTTTGGCAGTTGTCTGGAGGTTTTTGAAACTTGAACCGGCTTGCGGTTCAGAGATGGCGAAGGCGGCAACATACTCACCACTAGCTAGCTTGGGTAAGTATAGCCTTTTCTGTCTTTCTGTTCCAAAACTGAGGAGCATCTTTTCTAACTGCACGCTAGTCTGTGGTCCAGTGATGAGTTCTTTACTCAGTTCCTCCATAATAATGCAGTACTCCAGAGCACCCTTCCCCATCCCGCCGTATGCTTTGGGTACTATGGGACCCGTCCATCCCCTCTGGCCTATCTTCTTATGGAGACCTCTGGGGAAAATACTCTTATCTTCATAATCCCTGGCTAGAGCAGCGCTTTCCTTCTTAGCAAAACTAGCCACTTCATTTATGAGCTGGAGTTGTTCTGGTGAATATTGAAAGTCCATTATTTACCCCCTTCATTTCCCCGGTTAAAGCCGGTCAGCAGACCAGGATGTGGTGCTAGAGCTTTAGTTTGTTTTATGCCAGGTATGGTGCCAAATTCTTAGTCCAGACCTAATAGTCGAGCGGGATTCACCTTCACCATTAGCTCTATCTCAGCTCGGGTGAGGCCGTATTTCAGCATGGTGGCAATGAACATTCTCATGCCTTCAGGGGCTGGAGGGTGGTAGATTTGTCCGAAATCTGTGCTCATAATACAATGCTCTGCCCCCACTGCTCTTATAGCCGCTACCATTTGACTGGGGTCTAACTTATCCGCGGTTGGCATGAGTGTCAGGAAGCAATGCTCAATAAACGCCCCCTCACTGGCTAGCTGCTGTTGTGCTTCCAGCCCCAAGGACTCCTCTACGACCCCTCGCTCCAAAGCATGAGTGATAATTATCTTCCGAAGCCCTATTCGTTTAGCCGCCTCGACCAAAGCAAAGATTTCCCCTGGTGATAGATGACCACTGGCCAAGATCATATCGTAATCCTTGATGATGTGTAGTATATCGGTTACTTCTGGGGCGAGCTTACCGCCTCGCAGTATAGTTATTCCCTCCCCGGGGAGCTTGATGCCAAGTAAGCCAGCTACCTTGCTTCTGGAATTTGCTGCCGAGAAGGTGGGCATCCATACTACCCGTGCTCCCAGCCTGGCAGAGGCTTCAACAGTGGAGGTATTTAGTCCGCCGGTCTCATAATCAAGGCAAAGACTGCCGAAGGAAGAAACCTCGGGAACCAGCAGGCTAACCAGGTGCGCCAGGGGAGCCGTTGGGTAGTCATGGCTTTTAAGGACAATCCCTCTCATACCAAACTCCCGGGCTTGCTTGGCTGTTTGTAACGCATCCAACCGCCGTTTAAGTAATGAATCAGGAGCATGATGGAGATGCATATCAATGGAGCCACATAAGATGTCATCTATATCACCCATTAACTCGCTCCTTTCTAAAGGGTGAAGGTTACCTCATCTTCCCCCACTTTTGGACAAACTTGTCTTTGACCTGAGGGTTAACCAAGCTAAGGGGCCACTCCCCGCGCTTCATTCTAGCCACCTCTTCTATAGGGCAGCGCCACTGCTCAGCCTCAGCCTCTGGTCCGGCAAAGGCGGTATGTCCAGTAAGGATTACATTATTCAAACTCAATAGTGGGTGGTTAGGGCCAGGCGGGTCCGGGTCAATAGCGTCAAGGCCAGCGCCGGCAATGTAGCCTTCGGTCAGTGCCACATAGATGGCTTCTGTATCCACAATGCCACCGCGGGCAGTATTGATAAGAAAAGCGCTGGGCTTCATCTTTTTCAATTGGTCAAGACCTATGAGGTGCCTGGTCTCCGGTGTCAAAGAGCAATGGATTGAGACAAAGTCTGATTCCCGAAGCAACTGGTCCAAGCTTACTGCTTCTATGGCTAGTTCCTCAACAAGGCTTCCAGATATATAAGGGTCATAGGTCAGGATTCGCATCCCAAATCCCCTGGCTTTGGGGACTAAAGTGGTGGCAACCCTACCCAAACCGATAAGTCCCAGGGTTACCCCCCGCAGGCGATGCATCTTAGAGGCTAACCGGCGGAATTCTAGTGTGCGCTTGTCCCCGCTATATGCCCTACCAGCCCTAAACAGTCTATCCGATTCAATAATCCTTCTTGACCAGCCAAGAATCAAACTCATCACATGGTCTGATACCTCTTCACGGCAATAACCAGGCACATTAGCAACACAGATGGCGCACTCGGTAGCTAATTGTACAGGTATTCCGTCAAAGCCGACACTAATAGTCTGGATTAATTTGCACCTGTCTAGTTTTTCTACTACCTCTGGGCTGATAGACCGGATGTTCCCGATGGTCATAATACAATCGGCATCGCTGGCCAGAGTAAGGATGTCGTGGTCAGTATCACACTGTTGCTTAACATAGGCTATACCCATTTCCTTAAAGGCAACCGGGTAATTTTGGTCCCGCGCCTGTGCCCAATCAAGAACCATTGCTACCTTATTGATGTCCATATACTCTCCTATTCCCCAGCGGTCATTTAACCATTTGGAAGAGCTTGAATTTGTAATCAGCCTGAACACTTTAATTAGCCAAGCTATCTTTGTCAAGTTGCCCGATTCTGTTGAACAAAGCGCCGAAGCAATCTCCAGGAATGCCTGGGGATTGCCACGCCTTCGGCTCGCAATGACAGGGCAAGGGGATAATGACAAGGCAAGGAAACAATGTGTCACTAATCATATGAACGAGTACGCTGGCTTGACTTAGGTGGGGCTTTGATATACCCTTTCTCAAGGTTGGTGATAAGTTTGAAGGCGGGTGAAAAGCTCTTGGGCTACTTGCCCGCATGTTGATTAGCCACTTCCAGATTATTAACTGCCAAGCTCAAGAGACGAGCGTGTGATAGGGTTGCCAAGGGCTATCTACGAGCAGTCTGTTTGAGTTATACTTTTGAGGGTTAAGATGCCTGATGGAGGCTAATAGTGGAGCCACTGGGGACAATATTGACAGACAAGGCCAGAGAGAATAAGAGTAAGCCGTACCTGTACTTTCTGGACAAAGAGGTGAGCTATGAAGAAATTAATACCTATGCCAACCAGATGGCAAATGTATTTGCTGAGCTGGGAGTAGTCAAGGGGGCACATGTAGCCTTAATATTACCTAACTGCCCCGAGTACTTATATTGCTGGTTTGGCTTAGCCAAGCTTGGTGCGGTAAGTGTCACCATCAACAGTCAATTTAGAGGAGAAAGTCTAGAATACCTTATCAAAGCATCTGACAGTAAATTAGTGGTTGTTGCTTCTGATTTCCTTGGTCAATATGAAGAGATAGCGGCAAAAATAGAGGGGATAGATAGGATAATTTTTGATACCTCTGGCCAGGTAGTCAATGATAGCAAATCGTTGAATAAGCTTTTTGACCAGTCACCGACCACTCCCCGGGCAAATATACCGTTAATTCGGGATATTGACCCGCTCATCATCACCCTGACCTCGGGTACTACTGGGTTGCCGAAGCTGGTAAGAAACTCACACCGGGCGTATATTACAGCGGCACAGGATTTGGTCTCATGTGCGGAGCTGTCTGCCCAGGATTGTATATACTCTGCCCTCCCCCTATACCATGTCAACCCACAGGTCTACTGTGTGCTGAGTGCCCTTGTAGCCAATGCCAGCGTTGTTGTAGCCCCGAGGTTCAGCGCCTCAAAATTTTGGGATGATATAAGGAAATATCAAGCGACAGCCTTCAGCTATGTTGGTGCGGTATTACCCATCTTATTGGCACAACCACAGCATCCCAGTGATAGGGATGTGCCAGCCAAGAAATGTTTTGGTGGGGGGGCACCAAAGGAAGTATATGAGAAGGTGAGTCAGCGTTTTGGCGTTGAGGTGCTTGAGATGTATGGGATGAGCGAGACCGGCACCTGGAATACAATAAATAAGCCAGGCAAGGGGAAGGCTGGAACTGTCGGTCAGGCACGTGATGGATTTGAAGTCAAAATTTTTGATGACATGGATGATGAGCTGCCTCCAGGGAAAATCGGTGAGATTGTCATCAGACCGACAAAGCCATACATCATGTTTGATGGGTATTACAAATCGCCGGAAGAAACGTTGAAGTGCTCGGCTAACTGGTGGTTTCATACTGGAGATTTGGGGAAAGTTGATGACGGCTACTACTACTTCTGTGGTCGCAAGAAAGAGAGCATCAGGCGGGGTGGTGAAAACATCTCGCCCTATGAGATTGAACGGGAGGTAAACAAGCACCCAGCCGTAGCTGAAAGCGCAGCTTTCGGTATAGCTGACCCGGTCATGGAGGAGGAAATAGAAGTGGCTATCGTGCTACATTCTGGGCACAAGGTTACCCCGGGGGAAATCATCGCTTGGTGTGAGACGAGGCTGCCAAAATTCATGATGCCGCGTTATATAGAATTTATGGAAAAGCTGCCGAAGTCAGCTTCAGAGAAGGTACAGAAGGTCGCCCTTAAGGAGCGGGGACTAACCGCCAACACATGGGACAGGCAGAAGCACTCTTAGAAGGAGGGTCAAGGGTTGAGACTACTACGGGTTAACATGGGACAACTGAAGGCAGTTTATGAAGAGCTGCCAAACGAGTGGCAGCTTATTGGTGGTAGGGGGCTGGTCGCCAAAATAATGAATAAGGAAGTAGCCCCGGGTGTTGACCCACTTGGTGCTGAGAATAAGTTGATTATCGCTGGCGGTCCTCTGGCTGGGACTATAGCCCCCCAGCTAGGCAGGGTTTCAGTTGGTGGTAAAAGCCCATTGACGCTGGGGATAAAAGAGGCTAACGCTGGAGGTCCGGCTGCCCAGAAATTAGATAAGCTAGGTATAAGGGCAATTATAGTGGAGGATATTGCCCCAGAAGGGAGATTCTACTGCCTTAAAGTCTCCAAAGATGAGGCTGTTCTGGTATCGGCTGATGAATATAAAGGGATGAAGAATTACAAGCTGGTGGAGGAGCTTTATAAGAAATACGACAGGAAATCGGCGATAATTTCTATAGGGATAGGCGGTGAGCGGGGATACAAAGCGGCTTCAGTTTCCCTTACCGATATTCTGGGAGACCCCTGCAGAAGTGCTGGCAGGGGTGGCCTGGGGGCGGTTATGGGCTCCAAGGGACTTAAGGCAATCATCATTGACGATTCAGGCACGCCACCGGTAGATATGGCTAATAAGCTTCTATTCAGGGAAACAGTGAAATCCTGGGTAGCCACATTAAAGAAAGACATTACCTGCGGATTGCTCTCTGAGTTTGGCACTCCCCTGGCGGTTGCCTCAAATAGTTACCAGGGGACTATGCCGGCAAATAATTACAGCTCAGGCAGGCCCGAAGGGTTTCAGAAGGTTACTGGTGAGGTAATTAAGCAAAATGTCTGGCAACGTGGCGGCAAAATGCACGGCTGCATGCCGGGTTGCGTCGTCCAGTGTTCAATAATCTATAACGATGCCAACGGAAACCGCCTGACCTCAGCCTATGAATATGAGGGGGTTGCCATGCTGGGGACTAATCTGGGCATTACCGACCTTGATGCTATAGCCAGGCTTAAATTCATGTGTGACGACCTGGGTATTGATTTGATAGAGGTCGGGAGCAGCCTGAGCGTGGCAGCCAGTGTGGGTAAGATGAAAATGGGTGATGTAGAGTCAGCGATAAGACTAGTTGAGGAAATAGAACGGGGCACTGAGTTTGGCTATGTTTTAGGGAATGGGGTGGTTTCCACAGCCAAGGCTGTCAACGTCAGCCGCATACCGGCATTCAAGGGGCAGTCAATTCCAGCTCATGACCCTCGGGCAGTCAAAGGGGTTGGTGTTACCTATGCCACCAGTCCCATGGGGGCTGACCATACTGCTGGACTTACCTACAGGATAGCCCAGCAAAAAACGGGGCAGATAGCAAACTCGCTCAGGTTTCAGATACAAGCGGCAACTTGTGATACTCTGGGGTATTGTATTAACTCTATCCCCGGGGGACAGGTTTCCATCTATGTTTTCCTAGCTGAATTGCTAAATGCCCGATACGGGTCCAATTTAACAGCTGATGATGTGTTTGAAATTGGTAAGCAGGCACTCAAGGATGAGCTGAAATTTAATGAGGGTGCTGAGTTCAGTAAAATCTATGAGCGCTACCCGGCTTTTGTGCGGACAGAAGCCCTGTCCCCAACGAATAGTGTATTTGATGTTGAGGATTCTGAACTGGATGGCATCTGGGAGAACCTAGAGACATTCAGGCAGCCCAGAAAGATTTGGGAAGTTCGCTTTCCCACTCTACCGTCAATTCTATTTGGAGCCGGTGTGGTTCAAAGGCTGGGTCAACAGGCCAGAGGGCTCAACATAAAGAAAGCCCTTGTGCTAGCCGACCCGGTGATGAAGAGGTTGGGGCGTGTTGATGAAATCCAGAGGATTCTGGAGAGGAGTGGTATAGCTTCGGTGGTCTTTTCCGAGGTGGAACCTGACCCACCGATAGAGGAAATAGAGAGGGCGGGGCAGGTTTACCAAGAGCAGGGCTGCGACGGGTTAATTGGATTGGGAGGAGGTAGTGCCATGGATTCGGCTAAGGCAACAGCGGTAAGAGCAACTCAGCCTGGGATTCTGGCAGAATATGATGTGGGGGTGGGGGGGACAGCAAAAATTGAGGCTCCGCTACCGCCGATAATTTGTATTCCAACCACATCAGGTACCGGTAGCGAAACCAATCACACTGCGATAATCACGGATAAGCAGAAGAGGGTTAAGTTTCCTTTAATAAGCGACTTGATTAAACCAAAGCTGGCTGTAATTGACCCCATTTTATGTAAGACGATGCCCCCGGTGGTAACCGCAGATACTGGCTTAGATGCACTAGCCCATTGTTTTGAATCGTACGTAACCAGGAATACTGCTTATCACCCCTACTATGAAGCGCTCGCCCTATATGGTGTGAAATTAATTGGTCGGAGTCTCAGGAGAGCCTATAGTAACGGAGAGGATATTGATGCCAGGACGGATATGTGTATGGCAGCTGCTTTGGGAGGGATTGCCATTGACAAGGGGCTGGGCTTAGGTCATGCCATCGGTCACGTGCTTGGTGCCCATTATCATATCCCTCATGGGAGGAGCTGCGCTATGGGTCTCCTCTGTTTTGTGAGGGTAAATAAGAAGGTCTGCCAAGAGCAGTTCTTAGATTTAGCCCGGGCACTGGACGGCTCAGACGACCTGGAGACAGCTCTGGTGAAATTGTATGCATACCTGGATGTAGCCACAAGGTTGAGGGACTGCGGAATACCAAGAGAAGGCCTAGAAAGGATTGCCTTTGAGACAACAAAGGACGTGGCTAATCTTGTCGGCAATCCGGTGACGCCTAATGAGCACCAGATATTAGAGCTGCTTAAGGAATTCTATTAATACGACTGTTCCAGATTGACCGGCTGAGTTTATTGTCTTTTTGATGGTGATTTCCCACCTCTATGTTATAAAAGGGCGGCGGGTTCTTTTCTTCGGCTTGGCTAAGGTAGTCAACATGTTCGCATTGTTGTTTGTATTATATGCAGAAGCCTTTGGTGCAAAATCTGCTAAAGGTATAGCCTGAACTCTCCCTCACCCCACTTCTATTGCACGGCTGTAATCGCATTCCCCACACCTGAGATTCGTCTATCTGTGCAAAAACGTGAGCTAGTTCAGATAGATAGGTGACAGTTCAAAGTATAAGAGTATCCTCCACTTTAGGTTGGGAACAAGCCCTGGTTGTTCGTTTCATTGTGAGGAGCCCCTTCCTATTGTCATTGCGAGGCACAAAGTGCCGAAGCAATCTCCACAGGAGTGCCCGGGGATTGCCACGCCTTCGGCTCGCAATGACAGGGAAAGGGGATAATGACAAGGCAAGGAAACAATGTGTCACTAATCATGTGAACGAGTACAAACTATTGACATAATTACCGACAATGACTAAACTCAAATCCCTATATGTAGAATGTACCCAATAAATTCATGGGGGGCAAGAGAGCCTAATTAAAACCTGGGCAAGTGTAACAAATCATGAGGGACTTTCGTATTAATATTAATAAGATTAAAAAGGGAAACAAGGCTCAAGCAACAACTAGAGCTGTAACCCACGACCAATCTAAAATTTTAAGGCTAGTAGAAAGAGCTGCTGATGGTGATTTTGAAACCTTTGGTGAGCTATACAGTATCTATCTTAACCAGATTTACCGATATGTTTTTTATCAGGTTAAGGACAAGATGACAGCTGAGGACATTACCGAAGAGGTGTTCGTCAAGGCTTGGAAGGCAATCGGCTCTTGCAGGGGGAGGGGTCAGACATTTTCGCCCTGGCTTTATCGTATCGCCCATAACCACGTAATTGATAATCTCCGCAGCCAACGGAAAGACCTGTCAACAGAGAGGGGAACCATAGATAAAGTTAGCGGTGCTGAACTAGAAATGGCAGGAGAGCTAGAGCGGCAAGAGCTGTTAGAATTGATAGCTCGCCTGCCGGAAAACCAACGGCAGGTCATTATCCTAAAATTTATTGAGGGTCTAGATAACTTTGAGAGTGGACAGATTATGGGCAAGAGCCAGGGAGCGATAAGAGTATTGCAAATGCGAGCCTTGGCTGCGCTTCGGCAGAAGCTAAGCAAAGAGAAATAGGGAAATGAAAGCTAAGCTATCACAGGTTTTGGACGAGTGCGTTACGCAGATAAGGAAGGGCGAGACAATTGAGACCTGTCTGGCGGAATACCCAGATGTGCGGGAACAATTAGAGCCGCTGTTATACACTACACTTTCCATTTTTGCCATCCCCAAGGTATCGCCATCGGATAAATTCAGAAGAATATCAAAGGCTCGTTTGATGAGGCGACTCCGCCAAGAGTCTATCCAAAGCAGGGGAGTGAAATCAGACCAAAGGACACCATCAATCAATGGACTAGCCGGGGGGTGGCAAAGGTTATGGCAAAATGTTGCCGGAGCAAGAAGGGTCGCCATTCCGGTAACAATTGCTTTACTCCTTGCACTGGTAGCCAGCCTTTATCACCTCGGTGCGTTCAGTTCTTTATCGCCAACTCCTGCCCTAGCCTCTCAGTGCACCCTCAGCATACTTAGTGGCAGTGTTGAGGTTCAGAATTCGGAGGTAGAGAGCTGGCAACAGGGTACTGACGGTATGACCCTATCCGCAGGCGCACGAGCCAAGACGGCTCCGGATTCCCACGCACTATTCACCTTCTTTGATGGGAGTACCATCAAACTAAATCCTGACACCGATATTGAAATTCAACAGATTGAATATGATGATGAACAAACCGCTACCATTGTTCTAAAACAATGGATGGGCGATACCTGGAGCCACGTAGTAAAAATGGCAGAGCCAGGTTCACATTACCAGATTGATACACCATCAGCCAGCGCCATAGCCTGGGGTACTCTGTTCACAACTGAGGTGGACGAAACAGGGTTCACACGGGTAGCGACAACAGAGGGATTGGTCAGTGTCGTAGCGCAAGGTGAAGAGGTGTACCTGCCAGCCAGTCAGCAAACCCTAGTGGAAGCGGGTACAGCACCGTCTCAACCAGTAACGGTGCCTAGCCCCAAGGCTGAGATTCTCATCACGATTGATATGGCGGCGGTTGGCTCGGTAAGCGACCCAACGGGGTCAAGCACAGGATACCTACCCAGCGGTTTTGCCTACAATCAAATTATGGGTTCCCAATCCTCATCACCCTCTTCTGACGGCACCCAGCTGATAACTATAGCAGAACCCATGACCGGTGAATATATTGTTACCCTACGGTATATAGCTCAGGAGGTAGTCCATTTCCGTATTCAGGGTAAATCTGAGGGTAAAGTAGCTTTTGAATACGTTGGTGCGTTAGAACCAGTAAGGGGAAGTGGATGGCTCATACACCTCAATTTAGACGTTGTAAATGGTCTGATTGTTAACATCGAGGTTAGTGACATAGAGCCACTCAGAAATGAGGTGCCAGAGAAGATAGTAGAAACGGAGTTAGCTACAGGGAGAGCAGCACCAATCAAGTCACCAGCACAGGGGACTGAGCAGGGGCAGGGACAAGGGCAAGGGCAAGGACAGGGACAGGGACAAGAGCCTGGGCAAGGACAGGGACAAGAGCCTGGACAAGGACAGGGACAAGAGCCTGGACAAGGACAGGGACAGGGACAAGAGCCTGGGCAGGGACAAGGGCCTGGGCAAGGACAGGGACAAGGACAAGAGCCTGGGCAAGGACAGGGACAAGGACAAGAGCCTGGGCAAGGACAGGGACAAGAGCCTGGACAAGGACAGGGGCAAGGACAGGGACAAGAGCATAAACAGGGATGACGATTACTAATGTATTGAACAGCATTTCCTAGAAGCGGAGGCGCAATGGGTAGGCAACAAGGCACTGGCTTGCTTGAGGTTATAGTGGCACTTGCTATACTGGGGGTGATAGCAGTTTCGTTTCTGTCAGCTATATCCTCAGGGCTACTCGGCGCAGGCATGGTTGAGGAGCGCTTTACCGGGGAGAGCCTGGCGCGCACTCAGATAGAGGATATCAAGAGCCTGCCTTATGATGACAACGACTGCTATCCTGTGACCGTTTCCCCTCCGCTTGGGTACGCAGTGTTAATAGACGTAACAGACTTGTCCCCTCCCGATTATTCCAACACGTTGCAAAAGGTAGTGGTAACGGTGTGTCGGGAGGGACATACTATTTTGGCAGTAGATAGCTACAAGGTTAAGCGATGATGAATAGGCAGGATAAGCAAAAAGGCATGACCCTACTGGAACTACTGGTAAGCATGGCTATTACGGCCATGATTCTGAGCGGGATTGTAGCCCTTATCTTCCAGGAGTACAGCGGAACTGCCACCGCCAAAACCGCCGTTACCGCAGCCCATGAGATAGGGACTGCTGCCCGGTGGATCAGTCAGGACGGGATGATGGCTGAAAGCACCAACCTTGTAGAAGGAGCTGACCCTGTGGACCACCTAACACTAACCTGGATAGAGCGGTATGATTTTGCCAATATACCCCATTCCAGTAGCTACACCTTATGTGACACTCAGCTTTGCCGTGACTACGACAGCACCGTGACTACAGTAGCACAACACATCTCTAAGGTCGAGTTTTCTCAGACCGGCCATCTGGTTACAGTGTCAGTAAGCTGTACTCCCCAGTGGTGGAGAGCTTCAACAATTCAAAAGACGTACCGCATCTACCTTAGAGCAGCAGAAGGAGGCTAGGCATGACCAATAGAAGACCGGAAGTTGCAAATAGCCAACGAGGGCAGGCTTTAATCCTGGTCCTAATTGCTTTAGCCCTTGGCTCATTGCTTATTACCCCCACCCTCGGGTATGTGAATACAGGACTTCTTGAAACTCGTATCTCAGAAGAGGCATTGCTAGAACAGTATGCCGCCGATGCTGCGGTTGAGTATGGCTTGTGGCAGTTGAAATACAACGTAGATGGGCTAACCGACCAACTTGACCCTGAGAACCCCAGCTCGGACACTATAACTGTGAATGGCATTGAGGTACCCATTACTACGGAGATAACTCAGTCACCACTGGGGGACACTTGGCCATTTCCAATCCCATCATCTCAAACAGGTATTCATCTGACCACAGCCTTAGTGATAGGACCACCTTTTTTCTCTGAAGATGGGCAGATAGCCTACTTTCCGCATGTGGTGTACATGTTAAACTCTGGCACTTCTGCAGTTCACATGAAGGCAGTTTTCCAACAATTGGACCCACGCCTTACGTATGTGCCAGGATCTTATAACGGACCTGATGCTGACTTAACGGAAACCTATGTAGATGACCACTGGGAACTACATTTCGACTTTGCGGAACCCCTCCCCAAGCTTGAGGCACAAGACGCGACGTTCATCAGCTTTGTAGCCTCGACCACTGAGGAAATAGGTGAGGATACCTATGCTGGTAGCGGCTGGGTGACCTACGCAGCATTCGGGTCTGAGGAGGAAGAGCTTTTTGAGGGGGAATATGGGGCTGGGACCATTGGTGCCTGTTACGATATCACTGTCACCGTAGGCTCGTATACGATTCGAGTTAACGCGGGCATCACTGAGGAAGGCGAAATAGTTGTGCTCTCTTGGCAAGTTCAATGAGTTGGACTAGACTGCTAAAAAGGAGAGCTAAAAATTAGAAAGGCGTGTGGTTTTCTATTGAATTGCCCCGAGTGTTTTGCCTAATATTTCTTCTGCGTGTTTACTTGCTTCCTTAGCTCCTCTCTCAACAGCTATTCCCAAATACTTTTTAAAGTCAATAAACTTTCCCACACCATCTATCACCATATCTGGCACTTTTGAATCTTTGAGAAGAAAGGCGTAGCAGCTAGAGGAAGGTTAGCACGATGTTGTTAAAAACGGCAGCCATGGTTACCACCACATAGGGCACCAGCACAACCACAAAGGCAGCCCGTCCGAAGCCATTGAAGCCAAACCTGGAGTGAAGGAGTCGGATAGTGACGGCTACCAGTAACAGGGCGCTGGCGGCAGCCATGTCAACCAAGAAGAGCCCGGTAAACCCACCCGTCCGCAGTGCCCAACTAGCAAGCGGGCCACCCTCGTGGACATCTGGCCTTCCACTAAGCTCCAAGACGGCGTAGGTGCTGACATAGTCCAGCATAGCCAAAAGGCCGACGAGGGCTAGAAGCAATGACTCTCGCCAGGGCCAGAGGGACCTTGACACTGCTTCCACGTAGCGCTCGCTGGAACGGTCTCTAGCGAGGCTTTTCCTAACCATGCCTCTCGCTAGCCTGAATACCTGATGCATAAGTGCCTTTCCCTTTCAGTGTTGGCTCACTCCCCTGCCGTCCTCAAACGATGGTGACGACCCTGCCACTCCCAAGTATAACACATTGTTATAGTGCTCTGGTTGTTAGCCGTGAGATTGAATATCACGTAGGTTTAGACAATACTATGGCATTTGGCTATAAAGTGCATTTGGGGAGGGCTGTTGGCATTGTGGGGCTAATTATTTAGGCAGTATTCCCTCGTCTATAAGATATTTTATTATCTGCTGGGCAAGATAATCAGCTGTGCCTTCCAAGAGGCTACTTTCTTTTCCCTTAGCTAATCCACCAGATAGCAAGTAGCTCATCCTCTGTGAAGCTGACAGGCTACCATCTGGTATGTAGATTTTCTTAGGTCTTGGCTTAGGAGGTGACAGGCTTACGACCCGAATCAGGGATGCCTGAGGGCCAACATCGGCTTGAGTCAAGCCGATATCAGCCAGCGTAAGGCTCCTAATCCTCCGCTTCGCAGCCCGCCTCAGAGAGAACTCGGAGACATATCGGGGCTGTCCGGCAGATGAATCTACTGCATAAAGCGCAGGTAAAGGGCACTCAATGGCCTGACGCCTTCCTTTCTCCAAGCGGCGCCACAGCTTAACTCGCCCGGGGGATATAATCTCTAACCCCATCACTCCTGTTACCTGAGGAATGCCCAGGGACTCGGCGAGGAAAGCCGGAACCTGACCAGCACCAATATCCAGACTCCTGTTACCGCAGAAAATCATAGTATAGTCCAGCTCCTTAATCACCCGGCTCAGAGCCAGAGCAGTAGTATAGGCATCAGCAACCTCAAATGCCTCATCTTCAAGGTGAACTACCTCATCAGCCCCAGCGGCCAGCGCCATACGTAGAACTTGCTCTGCCCTAGCCGGGCCTGCCGTAATTACTATTATCTCTTCACCCGCCAATGAAGCTTTCATTTCCAGAGCCTTGTCCATGGCGATGCGGTCGGCTGGATTCATTATGTAAATGGGGGAGGGTTCCTTCTGCACTACTGAGCCATTAACTGCCAGAGGAACCCTTGTATCCAAAACTTGCTTAACACAGACGACTATCTTCATTAATCCACTCAAACAAGATTATGCTTATTGGGCTAGCGCCCTAACTACTAGTTCAGCTATGTCCATAACCTTAATTTTGCCGGTTGGCTCCTTTATCTGCGCCACCGCATCCAGCATTATAGTGCAATAGGGACAAGCTGTAGCAACAATCTGGGCATCCACCTCCTGAACCTGCTCAAACCTCATGTCCTCAATACGGCGTCCCTTTTCTGACTGTATCCAGATTTGACCACCCCCAGCACCACAACACATAGCCTTTGTCTTATTAAGTCTCATTTCTATCAGTGTTGCCTTGGAAATGGCTTGCAAAACCTGGCGTGGGGGGTCATATATGTCATTGTAACGCCCCAAGTAGCAGGGGTCGTGGAAGGTTAATCTAAGCTCCTGCCCCTCCTGCAGCTTAATCTTCCCCGAGTGAATTAGCTCTAGCAGAAACTGGGAATGATGCACCACTTCAAACTGGGCACCTAATTGAGGATATTCATTCTTAAGCATGTTGTAACAATGGGGGCAATGGGTGAGAATCCGGTTAAATCTATATTTTTTCAAGACGTCTATATTTGACCGTGCTAGCATTTGAAATAGACCCTCTTCCCCCATACGCCGTGCTGGGTCACCACAGCACCTTTCCTCAGTGCCTAGAAGAGCGTAATTGACGCCAGCCCTTTCCAAAAGGCTCACCACAGCTAGAGATATGTCACGTGAGCGAGGGTCATAAGCCCCGGCGCATCCGACCCAGTATAGCACATCCACCTCTTCTCGGTCCTGAATTAAATTCACCTTCCGTCCTTCAGCCCAATCCAGCCGAGCACTCTGGGGTTGCTCCCAAGGGTTACCCAGCAACCGCACACTCTCCAGAGCCTTGGCTACACTGGGGCTTACCCGACCGTGCTCTACCAGGTTTCGCCTCATATCAATAAGTTTGACGGTATGCTCTATACCAACCGGGCAAACCTCCTGGCAAGCATAGCAGGTAGTACAATCCCATATCACCTCTTCGGTTATCACATCTTCAATCATGGCTGTGCCAGGATTGGCAGAGGGGGTCTCTGCGCTAAGCAATTGGGGGCCTACCTCTAGTAAATGGTCTTTAAGGTTCAGAATCACTTCCCTGGGGCTGAGAGGCTTACCACTAAGTGTAGCCGGGCAATTGGTATGGCACCGGCCGCACACGGCACAGGCATAAAGGTCAAGCAATTGCTTCCAAGTGAAGTCCTGGATTTTTGCTGCCCCGATGGTCTCAGCCTTTTCCGGGTCAATGAGCTTCAGAGCTCCCTTAGGTGCCAAGGGCTTAAACAATACATTGAAAGGGGAGGCGAGGATGTGGAGGTGCTTTGAGCGAGGAATATATACCAGAAAGCCCAGGATTATAGCGTAGTGGAGCCACCAAACCCCTTTGTACACTGCTACCAATGTGCTTTCCGATACATCCGTACTAATCAGGAAGTTAGCGAAGGCAGCTCCTATGGGGGGCCAAGGGGCGGAAATGTGATAAGCAGCATAGCCAAAGCCCTCTATGCAAAAATGGAGCGCCATAAGGGTAATAACCAGCAGCAAAATAATGCCAGCTTCGAAGCTTGCTTCTAATCGCTCGGGTCTTATGATATAACGCCTGATTGCCGCCCAGACTATGGCGGCACTGACAAACAAGCCGGCGATATCTAGAATTGAGAAATAGACTATCTCAAATGTGCTACCGGCAAGCACTGAGGAAAGGCCGAATCCTCCCCCCAGACCGATAAAGATGATATAGCCAATAAGGAACAGACCAAAGCCCCAGAACAAAAGGGAATGCCCAATGCCAGCCAGGTCTTGGCGGGTAACGGTTTTCAAGTTACACCATTGTGGAAAGACCTCGACTAACATGGTTTTGATTCTGCGCCCCAGGCTCTGGGAGCGCTCTTCCCTTCGTCCTAAGCGCAGGAGGCGAAAGAGGAAGTAAACCCTCTGAGCGAACAGGCCAAAGGCAATAGCGAATAATATCCAAAAAATGGCGTATCCTGAGATGTGCCAATAAATGTCACTAACTGGTGTCATAGATATCTTATTATCACCTTTGAAAAGTTTATTTTTACAGCTACAAAATAGCTAGCCTAGCCAGCCAAGGGGCCCCCCAAGCTAAACCGTAATCTATCTTCAAGAAGAGTTATTCTCTGAATCTGTGGCAGACCGCCGAAGCTCCCCCAGCTTGGCAATTAATGCGGGTAGCACCTCAGTCAGGTCAGCTAAAATAGACAGGTTGGCTAACTTGAAAATTGCTGCCCCTCTTTCCTTGTTTATTACAATGACCCGCTCTGATTCTTTCATACCTTCGGTATGCTGGCTAGCCCCAGAGATGCCCAGTGCTACATATAATGCGGGTTTAACGGTCTTGCCTGATTGTCCTATTAACTGTTCCCGGGTTACCCAGCCATCATCCATAGCCATCCTAGAGCCGGCAATGGCACCTCCCAAAGCATCAGCCAACTCCTCGACTAAATGCCAATTACTCATAGTGGAGGCTCCATGCCCACCAGCTACAATTATGTCGGCTTCAGCCAGGTCCAGGGTACGAGGGTCAGCCTGAGTATAGCCTATGACCTTAGTTCTGATGTCCTCGGCGGTGATGTGTGGGTGCACCTCTTCCACCTGAGTTTGTCCAGATAGTTCTGCCTTACCAACCCCAATAGCACCAGGCTTTATGGTAGCTATTCGGGGGAAGGTACTGGCTTGGAATACTGCAGTGCTATAAATCTTGTCTTCGTATAGAGGGCGAGTTGCTTCTAGAATGCCTGCATCATTTATGTTCAATGCTGTGCAACCTGAGAGCAAGCCAATCTGCATACGAGCTGAAATGGTTGAAGCAAGAGCGCTACCATTCGCCGTCACCCCGAAGAGGATAATAGATGGGAGTTGCTGTTTAATAAGGCTAATCAATACTGATGCGTAGGCATCAGTGGTGTAATCAGCCAGAAGTGGGTCATCAACTAGGTAAAGTCTATCAACGCCATGGCTTGACAGAAGCTGTAGAGGCGGTGGCTTTTGGTATCCAATAAGGACGACACAGATTTGCTGGTCTAACTTTTGGGCTAGTCTGCGTCCCTCTCCTATCATCTCCAGGGTTACATCTTCAATTTTACCTGCCGAGTGCTCGGCTACTACCCATACATCTTTTGCCTTCGTCATCTGGTGCTCATTTCAATTCAGATTGTACTCAGCTAAGTCTAATTATCAGTTCGGCTATTTGGGCTGGTGAGTTTTGTAGTCCTAAAGCTCTCTGCCTACCTTGCTGCCATCATATATGGCGTTTTCAATTCGGCGAGGGGCAAAGCAGTCTCCTATGGCGTAAAGCTCCTTAACCTTACCTTTAAGCGATTTGTAAATCTGGTTATTAATAACGGCTGAGACAGCATGCACCACCGTGTCTATATCCTCAATTGCAGTTTCCTTAAAAGTATATGTATTGTAGATAATGACTTTCTTGCCTGAAATTGACCTAATCCAGGTGAATGGCATCAGGGTAACTTCCTTGTCTAACAGGCTGCGGTATACCATGGGCTTGGTGATTAGGTCGATGTCTTCTCCTACCTGGAATCCCTTAGCCAGGAGGTAAACCTGTTTTCCTTGCTCTGCCAGAAATTCGGCAGTGGTGCAACCAGATGTATGCCCCGTCCCATCCAGAACAACCACCCTTTGACCTACACTGGCCTTGCCTAGCAGGACACTTCGCTCATCTACCAGATTTTGCTCGGTAGCGCCGGGGATGGATAGGTGAGGGGGAGTGGAGCCAGTGGCAACAATCACGGCATCCGGGTTTTCTTTAGCTACCAGTTCCGGTGTAACCTCAGTATTGAGGTGTATGTCAACACCGAGCTTCTGAACCTGAAGGGCGAGCCAGCGAGCAATGCTGGCTAACTCCTGACGGCTGGACACTTTTGAGGCAATGAGAATTTGTCCCCCCAGTTCACCACTCTTCTCATAGAGTGAAACCTTATGACCGCGAAGAGTAGCCACCCGAGCTGCCTCTAACCCAGCAGGACCTCCACCGATAACCATGACCTTCTTCTTTACCGAAGCTGGTTTCAGCTCTGCCCACTCCTTCTCCTGGCCTATTATTGGGTTCTGGACACAACTGATAGCAACTCCTTGAAAACATCTTGAAATGCAAGCCTCAACAGCGCCCACACACTGGCGAATATCCTCAAGTTGCCCCGCCTTAGCCTTATTGGGCATGTGGGGGTCAGCAATAAGAGCCCTGGTCATACTCACCAGGTCAGCATGACCGTCAGCCAGGACTTTTTCTGCCTGGACGGGGTCGTTGATACGACCTACAGCCATGACCGGAATATTCACCACTTCTCTAATAGCTGATGCCAGGGGCACCATAGCGCCAAGTGGTACATACATAGAGGAATAGTGTATGCCCTTAGCCAGCCAGTTACCGTCATTTCCGGAGGAAACATCAATCCAGTCCACCTGACCGCTTTTATCTAGCAGGATGGAAATAGCTTTGGCATCATCAACAGATACACCGCCCTCCATAAACTCATCCCCGCTGATGCGAACGCCCAGTGCCAAATCTCGGCCTATGTTCTTGCGAATCTCATCAATGACCATAAACAGGGGGCGAAGGCGGTTCTCCAGTGGTCCTGAGAACTCGTCGGTGCGGGTGTTAAACAGGGGGGAAAGGAAGCCCATCAGGAGCTCACCGTGAGCGGCATGGATAACGATACCATCGCATCCTCCAGCCTTGACTCTCGCTGCTGCTGAGCCGAACTGTCTGGCCATTTCTTCCAGCCCTTCTCGGTCTATCTCTATTGGCACTTCCTTCTCAATATCGCATGGGATTGGTGAAGCCGCCAATGGAGGAAAAGCATCAGGATAAAGTCGGGTTGACCAGACGCCTCCCTCATGGCCAAGCTCTACCACATACTTTGCCCCATACTCATGAACAGCATCAGAAATCTTTCGGTACCACGGGATTACGCTATCATTAACATTGCAAACAAAGGTAGAGGGCATCACAGCAGCAAGTCTAGGGTCAACCACCTGGATACCGTTACACAACATGGCAGCGCCGCCCTTAGCCTTTTCTACCTGGTAGTAGATTTCGCGCTCGTCATACATATTATCCTTGGCGAAACAGTCAGTGTGGGGAGCGCTGACAATGCGGTTTCGCAGCTTCATTGGGCCAACATCTATAGGGCTAAATAAATACTTAAACTCGGTTACCATTCTTGCCTCCTTTCAAATTTTGAAGCCTGCTACATGAGTTTGAAGACTACATCAGGAAGCCACAGGGCTAGCTGAGGGTAAAACATAACCAGGAGCAGGGCAACCCACTGAAGTGGTATGAAGGGGATGATTGAGCGGTAGATGTCTCCCATAGTTACCCCTTTAGGAGCCACCCCCTTCATATAAAACAGGGTGAAGCCGAAGGGCGGGGTGAGGTAAGCCATCTGCATATTAATCATCCAAATAACCCCAAACCACAAGAGGCTGAAGCCTAACTCATTGAGTATCGGGACAAAAATAGGAACGGTAATCATCACGATGGTTATCTCATCTACGAAGCAGCCCATGACGAAGTAGATTAACATCATAAAGAGGACAACATAAATGGGGGCTACCTCTAGGCCGAGCACCAGCTCCTTTACCAGTGCTGAACCCCCGGTCTTGATAAAGACGCTGGAAAAGCAGAAGGCACCAAAGAGAATCCACATAATCATGCCGTTAACCGCCATAGTTCGGTAGCATGCCTCTTTGAGCATTTTCCAGTTAAGCTGGCGGTGGATAGCGGCACAAATTATAGCCCCACCAGCACCTATAGCGGAAGCCTCGGAGGGGGAGGCAATTCCCAGGAAAATAGCACCCAAAACCGAAACAACAAGCAGGACAGGCAGGACTAAGCCTCTACTTAAGGCGATTTTCTGCCTGAAGGGAACCCTTTCCTCCTTGGGGAGGGCGGGGGCGAGTTTTGGCTGGAAGAAGCTCCTTATGCCTATATAGCTCACATAAAAGAAGGAGAGGATGAGACCGGGAATCATTCCTCCAGCAAAGAGTCTGCCGATAGATACCCTGGTTAACATACCATAGACGATAAATGAGCAACTGGGGGGAATAAGAATTCCCAGTGCCCCCCCAGCCAGGATGGGACCGATGGCCATGCTCTTGTTATAGCCTCTTTCAAGCATAATGGGGAGGGCAATAAGCCCCATGGTGACAACACCGGTGGTGGTTACCCCCGACATGGCAGCAATTATAGTGCAGATGAGCACGGTGCCTATTGCCAGACCACCCCTTAGACTCCCCAGCCACTGATGCATGGCGGAGTAGAGGGCATCGGCGACACCAGACCTTTCCAAGACACAAGCCATAAAGATAAATAGGGGCATAGCAATGAGAATTAAGTTGCGCGCCATACCATAGGTATTTTGGGCAATGTACGAAAGGCATTCGGGGCCAATAAAAAGCCAGGCGGCGATTACCGAGGCACTGCCCAGGGTAAATGCCATAGGCAAGCCTAAAACCAGGCCGAATACGATACCAGCCAACAGAACTGCTAGAGGAAGCCAAACCGGAGCTGTCATGTTAATTCCCTCCCGGTAATAGCCTTATGCAGAAAGCGGATGTAGTGGGCTAAGCCCTGAAGAATTATCAGACCAGCAGCCAGGGGTACGGCACACTTAAGGGGGTATATGGGAGGACCCCAAGGGGAAAAGGACATCTCTTTTATCTTCACCGCCATCGTGGCATAGTCAATCCCGTACTTGAGCATCAGACCACAGAACAGGAAGAAGAGCAGGTAGGTAACCGAGTCAGCAATGGCTCTGCCTCTTGGGGAGAAGCGACTATAAATAACATCTACCCTGACATGTTGAAAGTGAAGAAGGACATAGGCACCGGCGAGCATTGAAAAGGCACCAAACATGTGCTGAGAGGTCTCGTGAGCCCAGCTGGTAGGGGCGTTAAATGCATAGCGCGAGGTTACTTCGATAAGCAGTATGACCATCATAAACAAAATTAAAAAACTGACGAGCTTGCCGCTCCAGTCACTGATGGCATCAATGCCTCTTAAAACACGCCTCATTCTTCCCCCCTTTTATGAGCAAACCAAACCAAGGGCTGTATATAAAAACGCCCCCTTGGAAACGGGGGCGTTTTTATTGAGCTAAATCACGACGGCTCCTATCACTATTACCAGTACCCCTTCTCAGCCATAAACCGTCCTGCTATCTCAAAATACTCAGCAGAAGCAGGGTCATCACCCCATTCGGCTAGGGCGAGCTCCTTTGTCCTGGAATAGAATGCTACCTGGTCTTCCTCTGACCACACAATTACTTCTATCCCATATTCTTCCTGTGCGGTTATCCATGCCTGAGCCATTTCCTTCTCCTGCGCCCACTGGCTTCTCCAGGAGCCGGCCTCCATTGCTGCTTCCACTATAGCCTTGAGGTCATCGTCAAGATTCTTCCATGCCGTCCCGTTTATAATCCAGGCATCAGCGGCTCCTGCCAAGCATACTGGCTCTTTAATCCAATACTTGGTGACCTCCTGGAAGCTCATCGCCAAGGCGTCGGGTGCGCCCGAATAGGTGCAAGCGTCAACAATACCGGTAGCCAGCGAGGTATAAATCTCACCCCCGGGGAACCAAACTGTCCCGGCTCCGAAGGAGGTTAAAACCCTGGCTACCAACTCGGAAGACCTAAACGGCACCCCTTCAAGGTCGGCTACACCATATATGGGGACTGTCGAGGTTATTATGTTATTACATGTCCAGAACTCATTTCCGGCAAAATATACATCACCGTATTTGGCATATTCCTCCCGGAAGAGCTCGTTAATTCTTCCACCCTCATACTCCCCATATAGGTCGGCTAGCTCCCCCATTGTTACCGGAATAACAGCGTCACCCCCTTGAAGGGCGGTGATAGTGACCTTCCCAGGGAAATATCCTGGCCATACAGTCATCGCCTCGGTGGCACCGGTGGCTACGGCATCTAGCTGCTCTTCCACAGGGCATACTGCCCCAGGGGCAGTTGCAGTTACCACAAGGCGCCCATCGGACATACTCGTAATGAGCTCAGCCTCATAAACCAGGGTGTCCCATATTATCCCGGCAGGCAACCAAGTTGACGGCTCCCATTCCAACACCTTACCCGGTGCCTTTAGGGCAGTAATCTCAGCCTCCAGGTCAGAAACATCAGCCTCCAGGTCAGAGACATCACCCTCCAGGCCAGAGACCTTGGCTTTTTCCGCAGCTAACTTTGATTCCAGTGCGGCAATTTCCGCCTCGGGGGCTTTGGCACAAGCGCCAGCCACTAGAGAGACAACTAGAACCAAAACTAAAGTAGTAAAGACTAAAAACTTAACCTTTTTACCCCTAATCATACTTCCTCCTTATTCCTAATTTTTGCTAGTCCTATTATTATTCAACCTTCTATCTCTGTCAATACCACCCCCTTTCCTTAATCTAATGCCAGAGTAACTTAGTAAGATATAACACATTGCATAGGCCTTGTCAAGGCTAATACTAAAACTGGTGCTAGAGTAAGCTAGCAACATATAACAACATTATACAGGCTTTGTCAAGCGTAATCCCAGTTTAAGGCTGCTCAGCTACCCACTCAATCCCCAGTTCCTGAAGCTTCTCCCGCTGGGGGATTCCCTTCTCATCCCAGCCCATCATCTTGTAATAGGTGTCAATGGCTTTTTCAAACTTTTCTTTATCAAGTGTGAATCCTTTCAGCGGGCCAGCAGGTAAGGACTGGTAATGGAATCTATCAGGTATACGGTCATCCTGTCTAGTAAAGCCCTCACGAATATTAAAGGCACGCATCATGTTCATGCAGCGCTCGCCTACCTTCATTAGCTCCCAGACTGTGATGCTCCAACCGGTGACCGCCCTGGTGATTTCAGCTATCTGTGCTGGTTGGTATCCTTGTGAAGTGAAGATACACATGGAGAGGGAATCCACGGCAGTTAGCCAGTTGGTAACATACATATAGGCGCGAACCCTCAACGGGCTGCCGAAGTCTTCACGGGGCAGGGGTTCTAATAGTCCCAAAGGCTTAAACTGGTCTAATCCAGCCCCTGGCTTGTCCAGTATGTGAGGGAATAGTATGTTGCGCACATGGTCAGCACCACAGGGGTTCAAGGCATAGCCCAAACCGATAACTGGCTTGACATAGGGTCCGTGCATCGGGATTTCAGACCCCTTAGCCTGCATGGCATACTGTTCAGTGCCTCTGCCTATTTTGCGAGCTACCCGGAGGCTGCCCTCAGCCAGAATGTCTCCGAAACCCTCTCGCTTGCAAATCATCTCTACCGCTTTCAACATGGCTTCAGCATCGCCGAACTCCAGTTTAAGTCCGCCGGTATCTTTTTCGGTAAGCAGCCCTCTCTGAAAGCACTCCATAGCAAAGGCTATGGTTACCCCGCAAGATATAGAATCCACGGTATAGGCGCTACATAGCTCATTCGCCTTAGCGATAGCCCCGAGGTTGTCAATGCCACAGCATGACCCGAAAGCAAGATTAGTTTCATATTCAGGTCCGTGGTAGTATTCAGAGGTAACATTGTAAGGCTCGCCTACTTTCACCGTGTGCTTACAACGAACAGGGCAGGCATAGCATGTATCCCGTCCCGAGCCAAAGGTTTCCATATAGTATTTAGCTCCTAGTTTATCCACCCCGGCAAAGACACCCTCCTGAAAGTTGCGGGTGACCAGACCACCGGCTTTGTTATATGATTCCGGACCACCAAGGGTTCCGATTTCATGATACTCGCCAACGAAGGGGTGGGCTTTCATATTGTCACGAAACCACTTTGCCATAGCGCTAACTGCCTTTGGGTCAGCCATAGCCGGTGGGTTATGTCCACGAACGGCAATTCCCTTCAGATTTTTTGACCCCATTACCGCACCCATTCCATTTCGCCCGGCAAAATGGCGGAGGTCGTTTACAATACAGGCGAAACGAACTAGCTTCTCAGCGCCGGGACCTATCAAGGCAGTGCGGATTAGCGAGTCACCGAGTTCCTTCCTTATTAGCTCCTGGGTTTCAGCGGTAGGCTTGCCCCACAGGTGAGTAGCATCCTTTATCTCCACCTTGCCGTCTTGAATCCACAGGTACACAGGCTTGTTTGCTTTACCCTCAATAACAATAGCATCAAATCCAGCATGCTTTAGTTCTGTTCCCCAGTAACCACCAACCTCCGAACTAGTGAAGGCGTTAGTGAGCGGTGATTTTGCTCCAACAGCATTCCTACCACTTCCACCCACCGGGGCTCCGGTTACAACACCAGTGGCAAAGACCAGCTTATTTTCGGGAGCAAAGGGGTCTACTTTCGGCTTCTGCTCCTTCAGGAGATAATAACTGATTAGAGTTGTCCCCCCCAGGTAGCGGCGATAGAAGTCCTCATCATGCTCTTCAACCGAAGTTTCCCCCTGGCTAAGATTGACCCGCAGAATTTTACCATTGTACCCGTATGGCATTTTGTCCCCCTTTCAATGTTTTTCTAAAAAATTGAGTGGTAATGGCTGCCAATGGCACTTTGCCACCCTCGCTCAATTCTTAAACTAATTAATACCATCAAACAAAGGCATTGTCAACCCTCTCTTCGGAGACCTTTAGCAAAGTTTACGGTGGAGGGTGTATGGTTGAGCAGGGGTAAGGTATCAATAAGGAAGATTCTGACTAATATCAATCGGGCTTCTTCAGCCACCTATCTGGATATTTAACCCATAACCTTCCATAGTTCTTTTAATGTTCTGCATGTGCTCATCACTTGGTATTTTCAGACCCTTGAGGGGGTATTTTCTTCCGAGCCTGTCATATTTGCTTTCGCCAAACTTATGGTAGGGCAAAAGCTCTACTCTTTTGATGTTACCTCTTAGTGATGCCACAAATCCGATGGTGTTGTTGATATTGTCCTTAGAATCATTTAGCCCAGGTATGATGGGAACCCTTACCACAACTTCAATATCATTTCTTTGGGAAAGGCGCTTCAGATTGTTTAATATTAATTGATTTGAACGACCACATAGCTCCTTATGTGTTTTGGGGTCCATATGCTTAACATCAAACATTACCAGGTCTATATTGTCTAGAATTTTTTCAAAGTTTCTCCACGGGGTAAAGCCGCAGGTCTCTATTGCCACAGGGATGTCTTCATTGTGGCATTCTGCAGAGACTGCACTAATAAAATCGGGCCAGAGAACAGGTTCCCCTCCGCCGAAGGTCACACCGCCTCCAGAGTTTCTATAGAATAAGCTATCCTTTTCTATTTCTTTGATAATGTAATCTACTTCTACCACCATTCCAAATATCTTTCTGGCTCCAGCATAGCAAACCTCGACGCATTTTCCACAGAGCTGGCACAGGTCTTTATTATGGACTAATCTATTTTCTTCTACCGCGATAGCATGGTTGGGGCAGACCTCCAGGCATTTATTGCAACGGATGCACTTATCTCCAATATACGTTAATTCTGGGGTAGTGGATTGGGATTCAGGATTAGAGCACCAGATGCAAGTTAGGGGACATCCCTTCATAAAGATAAGTGTTCTGATGCCAGGTCCGTCATGAACACTAAATTTCTGAATATCAAAGACTATTGCTTCTATATTCTTCATAAATAATACAGCAAGGCTTAAAGAGCCTTGCTGTATTCATAACCTCCTCGTTTAACTATAACACTTGAGTCCACTTATTAAATACCAGTATGTTCTACTCTGCTGATAATATCATTCTGGGTTTCTCGGCAAAGGTCAGTAAAGTAAGCGCTGTAACCGGCTACCCTTACCATCAAGGTGGGGTATTTCTCCGGGTGTTCCTGTGCGTTCTTCAGGGTGGCGGCATCAATCACATTAGCTTGGATATGCCACCCACCGCGGTCAAGAAAGGTTCTTACCAGTGAAACAAAATTCCTCAACCCCCTTTCGTCAGCCAAAACGGAGGGGTTAAACTTTATATTCAGCATCCCCCCATCTAGCTGCCTGGCATGGTCAAACTTAGTAACAGATTTAATGACCTCGGTTGGAGATTTATCTGTTCCCTGCTGGGGGGAAATACCATCAGCTAAAGGCATACCCGCCATCCTTCCTGAAGGTAAGGCACCGACAACTATACCGAGGGGGGTATTTGCCGATACAGGATACATTCCTGAAGTGAATCTACATCCTCTCATACTCATATACTTGGAGGCTTCCTCGGCGCAAAAATTAGCTACTTTTCTGGCTATATCGTCAACATAGTCGTCATCTTTGCCATATTTTGGTCCACGGTTAAGCAGCATTAGCCGTATATCGTCTCTCCCCTCAAAATTATTATCCAGGGCATTAATCAATTCGCCCATAGTGATTGTTTTATCATCAAAAACGAGTTTTTTAACTGCGGCGAGGGAATTGGCTGCATCGGCTAAACCAGTGAATGCGGGTGCCGGGCCTACATTATACAAGCAACCGCCCTTGAGATAATCTATTCCCTTTTCCACTGGACCCTCAAACAATGATGATACGTAAGGCTCGGGACACACATTGGCATGGGCTTCTTCAATAATCATGTTGGAGATGCAGGCGTGCTTTGTCAGGTAGGATAGTTGTTTGTAAAAAGCGTCTTCTACTTGGTCATAACTGCTAAATTTGCGGGGGTCGCCGGTGGGTAATCCCCACCTTTCTTTCCTGTTGAGCATCCTTGAATATCCATCATTCAATGCCCACTCAACACAGGCACCCATGTTAAGTGCTCCGCCGTCACTGTATTTCCACATTTTGCCCTGCACCTGTGCCTCACTACACCCCCTTATGTCATAGTTATAGGCATCCTCAACGGAAGTGCCACAGGCTAACATCATTCGGATGCCTATTTCATCGTTATGGATTTGGGGCATACCCCCACCGAGCCGTATCACCTCAGCAGCTTTCATCAACAGCTTATCAGGGCTATTCTTGTGAACCCTGACTGAAAGGGAAGGGCTATTTAACCTTACATCATTTGTTGCCTGCAGGCACATATATGAAAGCTCGTTAGTAGCATCTGCCCCCTCCTTGGTCAGACCGCCAATATTAGCATTGTGGAAAGGCTGGTAGCCGGCGAAATGTCTTGCCTCATATTCAGACTGTATCGGTATTACTTCAGCATTCTTAATCCACAGGCACTCAATTATCTCCTGTGCTTTTTCCTTGGTTAGTCCCCCTTCTTTTATATCTCTTTGGTAATATGGATACATATATTGGTCAAATCGACCTAAGCCATAACTGGTGCTAGCTTGCACCATTTTTACACCCATCTGAACAAACCAGCAGGTCTGTGCTGCCTCGTGGAAAGTTCGGGGAGGGTTATACGGTACCCAATCGCATATCTCGGCTATTCCAAGTAATTCCTTCTTCCTCTCTGGATTATCCTCGCTCTGAGCTAATCTTCGGGCTTCAGCGGCATGCCTTTCCCCCAGTATTTTCATGCCCTGACAGCACATTATGACTGCCTCTAAGAAGTGAATCTTTTCATGGTCGGCTGGCTTTTCATAGGATAACCTACTAAGAGTTCCCCTTGCCGTTTCTTCTATCCCCTTAAATCCCCCAGGGAAAACCTTGTTCTCAAAGCCGGGGGCACCATGCCCCATGCCCCTCATCCATTTAGACTCCATCCCTGCCAGATTGGTTCGGTAGGTTAATTTCTTGGTTTCTGGTGGTATGTGGCCTAAGCAATAGTCGTAAAGTGATTTACCCTTCCAATAAGGAAGAATTTCCTCCCGAAGTTCTCTTTTCTGCTCCTCACTTATTAAGTATGGGTCCTGTGCCCTTGTAGAAAGGGTATCCAATTCATCCCACACCCATTGCCAGGAATAATCAGGGGCAATAGTAACATACCTTGGTCTACAACCGGGGTTACCTACAATTAATTCATCATCCTGAATTACAATTGGCTTCTCCTGGCAATATCTCTTAAACGCCTTTCCTCTTCTGATGACTGCTGGCTCAGATTCAGTTTCCTGGTAGACTTCGGTGTAAATTCTGGCGCGGTGAATGCAGACTGTCGGTCTATTTTCAAAGTAGCCTCGTCTGAGTCGCTCAATCCTAGGAGAACAGCCACGCTTCTTTACAATCCCAAGGTTTACCTGCCGCAATTGAGGGGCAACCGGACCCTCCACCACAAATTTCTCTCCAGGGAGGGGGTAACGCGGCTTAATTGGTGCAACTCTATCCACGACTGCTGATTTCCTTTCCATATCACTGTCCTCCTTATTAAATATTAAATATAAATCCCGTTTAGACTTCTAGAGTTGTTGGGCTAGTCTGCCTCCTTCAGCCACATCTTTTATACAAAACCAGCAAAGGGGCGCCGTACTACAGCATTATAGACCCAGTTAATCATGGTAGTAAAGTCGAAGACCGGCAGCCTAACTGCTTTCTGAATAGCCCAGGCATAGGGTGGCATATCACTGCACTCAAGGAGGAGGGCGCCAATATCCGGGTTGTCACTGACCATTCGCTTGGCCAGGTCAACAAGTCCCTGCTCAAACTTGGCATTATTGAGATGCCCCGTGCCCTGAAGAACGTTCTGCATATCAGGCAAGCCCTGGGCGCCAGCGATAACAATGGTGGACAGGTCATTAACTCCGCATGCGTTAAGGGCAGCGGATGATAGAGCATTGGCATTAGCACAGATAACACCTACCTTCTGGGTAGGTTTGAGGGCACGGCTTATGATTGGTACCTGCATAAGGCTAGAAATGAAAACAGGAATATTCAGTGCTGCAGCGACGCCGGTTAAATAGTTGGCAAAGTAACCGCAAGCGCCTATAACCGCCCGACAACCCTGCTCTTCTAGTTCCTTCCCCGCCTTGATTATCTCCTCTAGAAAGGCAGGGTCAATCTTAGTTGATACCATTCGGTCAATAGTGCCCCCCTCCAGGCGCTTATAATATACCGGGAAATTAAAGGTAGTGGCATTGGCTACGTTACCTGGAACCAGAGGATACCAGACACGACCCAATACGATAATCCCGATGGCGCTGCCTCCTACCACTTGCCCTTTCGGTATAAAAACCTCTTCTTGGTCATAACCAGATGTATAGCTGTACATAATATACCTCCGTTACAGAGTATTTATTGCTACTAATTTACCCCCAAGCCATATAGATAATTATCCCGTCCCTACACTACTTAAAACTTTACGATTTTGTCAAGCCTCTGTACTCGTTCATATGGTTAGTGACACATTGTTTCCTTACCCTGTCATTGCGAGCTGAAGGCGTGGTAATCCCCGGGTATTCATGGAGATTGCTTCGGCACTCTGTGCCTCGCAACGACAATAGAAAGGGGTGCCTCGCAATGACAACAGGAAGGGGCTCCTCACAATGAAACGAACAACCAGGGCTTGTTCCCAACCTAAAGTGGGGGATACTCTTATACTTTGAACTGTCACTCATCCATCCGAACGAGAGCATCCTCATATTGCTGGCGGAGGTTAATGGTAAATGAAACGGCCTGCCCTCACGCAGCCTAGGTGAAGGTACCAAGAGAGCAAAGACGTATTGCGTCAAATTAAACTGTTACCGAAGGCCTCCTTATTGCGTCATAATTACGGTTACCCAAACTGGCGGGGAGCACGGCCAGCCGCCATAGCTGTTCCAGGTTGCTGTTTATCTGCTTGAG
>Ga0265594_1000221_pt1 | contig 46532 bp, 51 predicted proteins | sample saktaG_11_FD_190147 | JGI IMG/M metagenome (GOLD analysis project Ga0265594, IMG submission 190147) | Saline water microbial communities from Sakinaw Lake, British Columbia, Canada - sak_2011_5_24_80m | ecosystem: Environmental > Aquatic > Non-marine Saline and Alkaline > Saline ...
TACTTCTATAAACTATTATTATACGAAGTATGCTTATATAATAAATATAGCTCTATCAATCCCCCCTGTCAATAGCGCTTGAGGCGTTGGAGTGCTGGAATGTTGGAATGTTGAAGTGTTGGAATGTAAGAAATTTAAAAGTAAGAAAAAAGCCCTGTGATGATATACAGGGCTATTAAGCCGAAATTTAAAATTCGGTTTAAAACTAAAGAGGTCGAATCGCTACAATCGGACTTAATCTGTTCGTTTGAACAGGTAGTTGTAGGGCTTTAAAAGGATTTCTTTAATAGAAATATTTTTTAGGGATTTGTTAAAGTCCTCTTTCATTTCTTCTTTTTCTTTTTGAAACTCATTTTTAAATTCGGGTTCTTTTTTATTAAACCAACTTTTAAGTTTGGAAAAAATTTCTTTCTCCTGCCAGTATTTTTTTAAAAAATTAAAGGTCTTTTCCCAAATAATGGAGACCTTTTTGAATTCTTCTTTCAAAAAGCCAATCCCCTTTTCTACTATTTCTTCTTCCTCAGTTTTTTCTTGAGCCGAAGAAATGTTATACAAAGTGGGGCAAAGAAATATCACTAAAAAAACTATTAAAATAATTGTTATTTTTTTCATATTTTTTTTAAGGCATTTTCTATTTTTTCCATAGTCCCCTCTTTCCCTAATGCCCAAGCTATTTCAAAGGGGCCGGCAGAATATTTTTTTCCGCTTAAAGCGACTCGAAGGGGCCATAAAATTTTTCCCCTATCCCCTTTTTCAATTTGGCGAAGTCCTTCTTCAATATTTTGATTTGTCCAATTGTTATCATCAATTTTATTTAAGACCTTCTTTATTTTATCAAGATTGTCTTTTATTTCCTCATCTTCCATATCTTTCCATTTTAAAAGTTCTTTGGGATAATTTAGTTCTTTCTTGAAAAAGAAGTCCGCCAAATCGACGATGTCGGAGATTTTTTTCAACCTTTCCTGATAAAGAGCGGTTATGTTTTGAATTCGAAGGAAAGAGATCTCCCTATTTGTTTCTTTAACTATAAATTTTTGGTTGAGTGAATCGGCTTTACTGATGAAACCCGCTTTAATCAAATAAGGTAAGCATTCCTCATTAAACTTTTCTTTGGACTTTTGGCGGATATAAAAGCTGTTTAGCCAATCCAATTTTTGCTGGTTAAAAACAGCTCCCGATTTTTGAATTCCTTCCGGAAAAAACTCTTGGATTAGTGAATTCAAAGAAAAAATTTCTCTTTCTGTTCCAGGATTCCAGCCGAGAAAAACTAAAAAATTTATTAAGGACTCCGGCAAATAACCCTCTTTTTTATATTCAAGAACTGATTTGACTTCTCCCCTCTTGCTCATTTTTGCCCGATTTGAGTCCAAAATAAGGGGAAGATGAAGATATTTAGGGGGAGATATTCCGAGAGATTCAGCTATTAATATTTGTTTAGGGGTGTTGGATATATGGTCTTCTCCTCTGATAATATGGGTTATTTTCATCTCAAAATCATCAATAACACAAGCCAAATTGTAAAGAGGCTCTGAAAAATCTTTGGCAACGACCATATCGCCGAAGTTCTCGGTATCATATTCAATTTTACCCCTAAGAATATCATCAAAAGAGACCTTTTTAAAAGGGGTCTTAAATCTGAAAACAAAGGGCTTCTTTTCTTTTAGATTTTTTTTTATTTCTTTTTCGGAAAGGTCTCGGCATTTTCCAGAATAACGAGGTGGTTGGCCCATACTTAATAAATATTGATTTCTGGCTTCCAATTCTTCCCGAGAGCAAAAACAACGATAAATTTTTTCTTCGTCTAAAAGTTTTTGAATGTATCTTTTATAAATTTCTTTTCTTTCTGATTGGCGGTAAGGACCATAAGCACCTTCTATTTCAGGTCCTTCTTGCCAATTTATCCCTAACCATTTTAATCCTTCAATAATTTCTTTTTCCCACTTTTCTTCTGACCTTTCTTCATCAGTATCTTCAATTCGTAAAATAAAACTTCCTTGATATTTTTTGCTAAAAAGATAATTAAACAGAGCGGTTCTGGCTAAACCGATATGCATTGGGCCTGTTGGCGAGGGAGCAATTCTTGTTCTCACCTCTCCGGGTCTGATTAATTTTAATTCCTGCATCTCAATATTATTTTAAATCACTTTTTAAAATTTGGCAAGTTTTCTGTTGAAGAATATTATTATTTTTCACCTGTTGACACTTTACCGTATTCAACGAGATAGGAGGCAATAATTTCAGCTGCTCTCAACCGGGCAAATTCCCGTGATTTTTTAGCCATATTTTCTAAAATATCCTTTCTTAAGAAAAGATTTTTTATTTTTTCTAAAAAGAAACGAGGTCTTAGGTTTTTTTGTTCAACGACCTCTCCTCCTCCCTTTTCACTAAAAGCATAGGCGTTTTTCAATTGGTGGTCTTGGGCAGAACCCTCCAAGGGGATTAAAATTGCCGGTTTCCCTACGGAAGCTATTTCAAAAATAGTGGCTGCTCCAGCCCGGGAAATAACCAATTCGCAAACCGCTAAAGCGTCTTTCAAAGATTTCTCGTTAAGAAAGGCAAAAGGATGATAGTATTTTTGTTTTTCCAAAGGCAAAATCGCCTTGCTTTCAATTTCCACTTTTCGATAATTTTTTTCTCCGGTCTGGTGGATAAGCTCAAAGTTTTCTAAAAATTCGGGTAAAATTTCAAGAATTAAGTTATTTATCTTTTGGGAACCTTGAGAACCGCCGAGAATTAAAATTAAAGGTTTATCTGCCTTAAGATTGAGTGTTTTTTTTGCCTCTTCTTTTGAACCGCCTAAAATTTCCTTTCTTGTCGGGTTTCCGACACAAATTATTTTGTTTTTAGGAAAGGCCTTTTGGTCAAAAAAGGAAACAAAAATTTCTTGAGCCCATTTGCTTTCAACTCTTGAACCAAGGCCGGGAGTTGCGTCTGATTCGTGAAGAAATATGGGGATTCCCAAGATATGGGCTGAAAATGTGGCTGGGAAAGAGCCGTGCCCCGCTTTGCTGAAAATTAAATCTGGAGCTATAAAGAAAAGCCAAAAAAAGGACTGGATAACTCCTATTGGCATCTTAATAAACAAATCAAATATATTTTTGAAGGAAAAATATCTTCTTATCTTGCCGGCCATTATCTTTTTTATCTTTACTCCTTCAATAGACAAGAGGGTTGAACCATATTTATCGTCGGGGCCGATGTAATAAACCTTGAGTTTGGATTCGGGATATTTTTTCCTTATTTCTCTGATAATGGCTAAGATTGGGAATATATGGCCCCCAGTCCCGCCACCGGTAAAAACAATTTTCATAAAAATATGATATAAACTTACGAATAATATGGTAATCTACGAATTGCAAATGGGTTGCATATTAGTATTATCCGGTTTGCTTTGAGATATTCAATAATAACCCGAGTCCGGCCATTTCCGCTATAAGATGAGAACTCCCATAACTAAAGAGAGGCAAAGGCATTCCAGCTAAAGGTAGTATACCAATTATCCCTCCAATGTTAAAGAATGTTTGGAAAACAATCCAAAAAGTAATTCCTAATGATAGGAGATTAAGACAGGCATCTCCTGACCTCAAAGCGATTTTCATTCCTCTCCAAGCGAATAGAAATATAAGGGTGATTAAAAAAAGACAACCGATAAAACCCACTTCTTCAGCGATAACGGCAAAAATTGAATCGGTCATTACTTCAGGTAAAAAGCCGAACTTTTGGCGGCTTAAGCCCAAAGCAATCCCATTTTCAATTCCCAGCCATTTGCCCGAGCCGATTGCAATCAGGGATTGTCCTATTTGGTAGCCCTTTCCCAACGGGTCAAGCTGGGGTTTTAGAAAAGTTAAAACTCGGTCTAAACGATAAGGAGTAAATTGTATGGCTAAGAGCAACAGCCCTATTGAGGGGAGAGAAAAGGATATAAAATGTTTCCAAGAGGAAAAACTCGCAAAGTAGACAATTCCTCCTATAAAGGCGACAACTACCAATGTGCTTAAACTTTTCTGAAAAAGCAAAATAATTATTAGAATGAACAAGATGGTTGTAAAAATAAGTAGGGATTGCCAGTCTGTTTTCTTTTTTTTAAATGTTCTTTTTTCGTCGTTCAATTTATTTCCGAACCAAGTTGAAAGATAAAGAAGAAAAGTTATTTTCAAAAACTCCGAAGGTTGGAATCTTATTTTCCCAAATTGGAGCCACCTTTGAGAACCATTAATTTCAATTCCAATTTTTGGCAAAAAAACCATCAGGAGAAGAAGTATATTCAGGGCAAGAAGATATATGCTTATTTTCTTAAGGTTTTTAATTTTTAATTTGTAAAATACAAATCCGATTATAAGCCCCGGCAAGAATCCCATTAAAAGTTGGTGGAGAAAATAATACCAGCTGTTCCCGTATTTTTCCAAAGAGAAAGGGAAAGAGACCGAAGCCAAATTAAAAATCGCCCAAATTATTAAAATTGAAATTGTTGTTAAAAGAATATAATCAGGATGATTTTTTTGAACCATACATGTTTACGAATTTTTCAAACAAGTCCCCTCTTTCTTGATAGTTTTTAAAAATGTTTTGGCTTGGAGCGCCCGGTGAAAGAAGACAAATTTTCTCTTTGCTTGTTTTTTGGTAAGCATATTGAACAGCTTTTTTCATTGAAGGGGTAAAGAGGATATTGAATTTTCTTTGAGCGGGTTTTCTTTTTTCTATATTTCTCCATATTTCTTCGCCGGTGTCGGGGAAAAGGACTAATGTTTTAATTTTTTCCTTCAAAATTTTTTCCGCTAAAGAGGAAAAATCAATATCTTTAACTTTCATCCCTCCTAAGATTAATGTCTCAACCTTTTCACCCAAAGCCGTTAAGGCGGCCTCTACTGATTGAGGGACGGTAGCCAAAGAGTCATTATAGAAGTTTATTCCTTGGTATTGACCGAGGGGCTCTAATCGGCAAGGAAGGGACTTAAACGACTTAACCCCCTCTTTTATCTTTATTCGTGGTATTTTTAATATCTCGCAAACTAAAACAGCCGCCAAAATATTCAAAAGATTAAATTCGCCTTTTAGGGGAATTTGTTTTAGGGAAATAATCTTTTTTAAGTGATTAAGTTTTTTTGGGTTGAAAGTTATTTTTTTAGCTTTTGTTTTTTGCGATATGTCTCTTATCTCTTTTTGGCTGGAGTTATAAATAAAAAAGTCGTTTTTTGATTGGTGAATAGTAATATTTTCTTTGGCTTTTTGATATTTTTTGAATGTTCGGTGATGGTCTAAGTGAGCCGGATAAATGTCTAAAAAAACGGCAATTTGGGGAGATTTTTTTAATTTTTCCAGTTGATAAGAAGAAAGTTCATAAATAAAAATATCTTCTTTCTTACTTTGGAGAAGGAATTGAAAAACTGGCTGGCCGATATTTCCTATCAAGTGGGCGTTTAGTCCCGATTTTTTCAGTATTTGATAAATTAAAGAAGCGGTAGTCCCCTTCCCTTTGGTTCCGGTTATTCCGATGATTTTTGCCGGACAATTTTCCAAAAATATCTCTGTTTGAGAAGTTATTTTTTGTTTCTTGGATAAATAACGGTTTATTGTTTGAGAAAAGATTCCCGGCGACTTAATAATCACCTCATATTTTTTTAATTTTTGGAGATAATTTTTTCCAAAATGTAACTCAAGATGTTTATCTCTTTTAATTAAGTTTTTAATTTTGGATTTTAAACCCTCAATTTTCAATCCGTCGGCTATTCCCAAATTTTTTATCGGAAACAATTTTCTTAAAGCCAAATAAGTATCTTGTCCCTCTTTTCCGAATCCTAAAATTAATATTTTTTTATTTTCTAATTGTTTTAATTTCATTTTTTAAATAATTTGATTGAAGGTCGTTGATATCCGATTTCCACGGCACGATTTCCACAATAGAATTTTTTATTTTCATTTATATTATGATTATAACAAAAAAGCCCGTTGGTGTGAACTAAGTTCACGAACCAACGGGCTATATCTTTATTCGAGGGGTTCCTCGTGAGAAATTTTGAAAAGTATTTCTTCAATTTCCTTTATAGTAAAAGGTTTTTGCAAGAACCAGTTGGCTCCAGCTGAAATCACTTCTTCTCCGTAATGGGGATAGCCACTTATGGCTATAATTTTCACCGAAGATGACTTCTCCCTTATCTCTTTTATCAGTATCATTCCTGGTTTGTCCGGCAGGACAATATCACAGAAGATAACTTCCGGAGTTTCTTTTAGGAAAAGAGATAGTCCCTCATCGGCTCTCTCGGCTTTCAAGACATTTATATTGTCGTCTTTAAGAACAAACTTTACTATCTCTCCTAAGAGAAAAAGCATGTCCTCTCTGTCGTCAATGACCAATACTTTCTTGATTTCCATTTTCTGTTTCCTTTCAATTTTGTTTTTAAAGAACATTAATAATTACATCCTTCATTCTAATATACTTTACTTTAATTGTCAAGCATTTTTCCCTCTCAATTCCCAAATATCTGTCTGTTGACATCAGATGTCAACAGACAGATATTTAACTTGAATTTTATTTTCTCGTAAAGAAAAAGCCCACTGATTCTTTAAGAAAGAAGTTTCTTAAAACAATGGGCAATCTTCTAAGTTGGGAGCATCGGAATTGAGATAGTTCTTTCTATTCTGATGTCCACGAGGATTTTCCCCTTTTTCTGTCTCAAGGAGATCGGGACCAAGTCATCTTTTGACGATTTGGTGACTATTTTTTTAAGGAGGGTCCCTTCTTTATCTTCCCAAACGAGGAAAATAATAACGAACCCTTTTCTTTTTCCCGATTCTGTCTCATAAGAAACAAGACAAGAATCATTGTTTTCTGAAAAAATAGGTTTTCCGACCATACTACATCCAAGGTCGACGCATCCTCTTTCAACAAAATTCATAATTTCTTCATCCCTGTTTTTCATTTTTTATTCTCCCATTATAAGATTTTAATGAGCGTTATTTAATATATTTTAATTATATCACTTATATTTTTTTTGTCAACCCCACTCCGTTTTTTATAAAAGTATTATTAAAAATCTTAACTTTTTTAAGATTTTATATTCTTTATATATTTTAAAGATTTTTTATAAAAAGTGGTGTGGGATTAACCCAATAATCTTATACTAACACCAATGACAGCTAAAATCATTCCGATAATCCAAAACCTCATTGTTATTTTTTCAGCCGACCAACCCTTGGCTTCTAAATGGTGGTGGATTGGAGCCGATAAAAAAACTTTTTTCCCAAAAAATTTCTTTGACGCAATTTGAATAATATCGGAACCGGATTCAATTACCAAAAGACCTCCGATAATCGGCAGGACAATCAATGAATCGGTTAAAAAGGCAACTACAGCCAATGTTGTTGTTAAGCCCATTATCCCGCTTTCTCCCATATAAAAACGGGCAGGAGGGATGTTAAACCAAAGAAAAGCTAAAATTGTTCCTACTAAGACGGAACAAAGAGCCGCCAAATCATATTGGGCTTGAGAGAAGGCAATAACAGTAAAGGCCCCGAACATTATAGCAAAAGAACCGCCGGCTAATCCGTCTAACCCGTCGATTATTCCTCCCGACCAACAAGAAAGAACAGTTAAAACAAATAAGGGAAAATATAAAAAACCAATTTCTAAATCGCCGATCCCCGGGATATAAAGAGTATGCCAACCTAATTTGAAATAAAACCACCAAGCCCCGATTGCCCCTATCGCCAAGACAAGCAGTAATCTTCGGGTAAATCTCATTCCTCCTCCCCGACATTGACCCTTTTGGAATATCAGCAAGATATCATCAAAGAGTCCCAATAATGAAGCCAAAAGCAATATGCCTAAGGGAAGCCAGGTTTGCCCCCTTGATAAAAAATTTATTTTTTCAAACCAACTAATTTTTAAGATATTGGGGAGAAATGAAAAAAGGAAAGCGATAAAAATTGTAGTTATCCAAATTAATGCTCCTCCTAATCGAGGGATATTAACTCCCCTCTTTTTATCTAAGCCGTTGAGAATGGGAAGTGCTCTGCCGTCGATTGATTCCGTTTTGCCGAATTTTCTCCAAAGTTTATGTTTGTAAAGAAAATGAGTTAGGATAGGCGTCCAAATAACGGTTAATATGGCGGAAAAAGCCAACAGAAATAATATTTTAATTATATTTGTATTTAGCATAACCGTAATCAATCAATTTTTCCATATCCTGATAACGATTTTCAGAACCCAAAATTACATTCAGGGTGTAAATCTCTTTCTCTTTATTTTTCAAAATTAGGACCAAGCATTCTCCAGCTTCATCCGTAAAGCCGGTTTTCCCTCCGATTATTTCCGGATTTTCACCTAAAAGTTGATTAGTATTATGAAGAGTATGGCCGTTGATGGAGTATTCTTTTTTAGAGATGATGTCTAAAATTAGGGGCTTGTTGATAATATATTTGGCTAACTTTGCCAAATCAGAAACGGTCGAAAAGTTAGATGAATATGTATTTTCTCCATCAAGTCCGGTGGGGTTAAAAAATGAACTTTTCTCCATTTTTAATTCTTTGGCTTTTAAGTTCATTAGACCAACAAATGATTCGGGGGTCTTTAAAGGGATAGTTAAAGCGAAAGCGGCATCGTTGCTTGATTCAATAAGCATAAAATAGATGAGTTCTTGAGCATTTAATTTTTCTCCCAATTTTAATCCTCCGAAACTCTCCGGTTGGTCTATCGCCTCCTTTGTGATTGTAATTTCTAAATCGGGCTTATAGAACTCCGAAGCAATAACGGCAGTCATCAATTTGGTTAAGCTGGCGATTTCCATTTTTTCATTTTCATTTTTTTTGAATATAATTTTTTCCTCTCCTTTTTCATTGATAACCATTGAAATAGCGCTTTTGGCTGAAATTTCAAGTTCGGTTTTTTCCGAAGGGTTATAGGAAATATTGGCGAGCAGTTCAGATACTGGAAGAGGAGGATTTTTTTCAAGTTTTTTAGAAATTAAAAAATTTTCCAAATTGGATTGGAAGATATTTATTATAAAACAAAAAAACATTACAAAAATAAAAGAAGTTAAAAATAATTTAAAATTTTTAGACATTTTTTAGATGGAGTTCTTTTAGCTGTTCTTTGGAAATGGTCGAAGGAGCATTCATCATTAAATCGCGATTGTCGCCGGTTTTAGGAAAAGCGATTACTTCTCTTATATTTGGTTCGTTTAAAATGAGCGCTAAAAATCTATCAATGCCCGGAGCTATTCCTCCGTGTGGGGGCGTTCCGTACTGAAAAGCGTCAAAATAATTTTTAAATTTTTCTTTGGTTTCTTTAGAAGTATGTCCCAAGACCTCGAATACGGCATTTAAGATATCAAAGTTTGTTGTTCTTAAACTTCCCCCGGCAATTTCAGAGCCGTTTAAAACAAAATCGTATTGATAAGCCATCACTTTCTCGGGTTCTTTTTTAATTTTTTCAATATCTTCCGTTTGAGGTTTAGTGAAAGGATGATGCATTGCTCTCCATTTTTTCTCTGAGAGAAGAGGTTTTACCTCTTCGAACATAGGGAAATCAATAACAAAACAAAAAGCCAATTCGTTAGGGTTATTCTTATCTTTTCTCAAATCCGGTTTATCGGTCTTATATTTTTTCATCGCTTCAGAATAAGTAATTTTAGGAAATGGAATTTTTTGAATTTTCTTTTCTGGGAATAATTTTTTAATCAAAGAAATATATAATCTTTCCACTAAATCCAAAATCTCTTCTTGGGTGACAAAACTCATCTCAATATCTAATTGGGTAAACTCCGCTTGCCTGTCCCCTCTGGGGTCTTCATCTCTAAGGCATCTGGCAATTTGAAAATAATTTTCTATTCCGGCAACCATCAAAAGTTGTTTATATTGTTGAGGCGACTGGGGCAAAGCGTAAAACTTCCCGGCCTCTAATCGGGAAGGAACAAGGAAATCCCTGGCTCCTTCTGGAGTTGATTTTGTTAAAATAGGCGTTTCTATCTCTATAAATCCTTCTTTTCCTAAAAAATCTCTAAAATACTGATTTACCTTGTGTCTAATTTTTAAGTTTTTCAATAATCGGTTTCTTCTCAAATCTATGTAGCGGTATTCTAACCTCTTATTCTCCGATATTTCATATCCTTCGCTTTCAATGGAAAAAGGCAGAGTTTTTGCTTCGGCTAAAACTTTCATTTCAATTACTTTTATCTCTATTTGACCGGTTTGGATTTTCGGGTTTTCCATTCCCTTAGGCCTTTTTTTAACTTCGCCGATTATCTCAAGTATCCACTCTGACCTTAATTCTTGAGCTGATTTGTATTTTTCCGGAGGAAAAACTATTTGGACTATCCCCGACTTGTCTCTCAAATCGATAAAAATTAGTTTGCCATGGTCTCTCCGAGAGTTTACCCAACCGCACAACTTGATTTGTTTCCCTAAATACTTAGGAGATTCTTTAGCAAGTATTCTTTTCATATAGATAATAAATTTGTTTTAATTCAAAAATCAAAAATCAAAATACAAAATGACAATGTAAAATGCAAAATTTAGTAAATTCTTTTTGAATTTTGATTTGTCATTTTGATATTTGCATTTTGCATTTTAAATTTACTTTAGGTAGGTCTTTATTTTTTTCACCATTTGATTTGGGGTGTATCCGGTTTTAATCAAATAACTCTTAACTCCCCATTTCTTTGTTTCTTCTTTTATATCCGGTCCGTCATAATTTGAAAAAGCAATCACTTTTGTTTTAGAGATAGCGGGGTCATTTCTTAATTGCTCCAAAAAATATATTCCATTTTTTTCCGGCAAAAGCATATCTAAAATAATCAAATCCGGATTTTCTTTTTTTGCTAAACTTAACCCCTCTGTGGCATCAGGAGCCGCTATCACATTTAATCCTTCCCGGCTGAATTTGTCCACATACATACTTCTTAGGGTTTCTTCGTCTTCTATAATGAGAATTTTTTTAGCCATAAAAACGCTTTAGTTTCTTTATTTTAATAGATATATTCTTAAATATCAACAGCATTTGGAAAATATAAAAAACCCGCTTCTAAAAAGCAGGTTTTTTAAAGTTTGAAAAAATGAATCCGGTTTAAATTTCAGGTCCTTGGGGCTTTTGAAACTCTTCCGATGTTTCAGAATCGTCGGGAGTTTCTGTTTCCTGAACACCTTCTGAATCGGGAGTGTCCGCTTTCTTAACGAGGGATTCTTCCTTTTTTTGTTTTTTTGTTTTTGAGTAACTAAAAATCAAACCAACAACGACCAAAACGACAATAACCCAAAATAACCAATAAAGAAATGACATATTTTTTATTTGTTAAAATAAATTTCAACCTTTCATTCATTTTAGAGAAAGATTGAAAGGAAGTCAAATCAAATTGGGGATAATTTTTTGGTCAATTCATAAATATCGCCGGCTCCCATCATTATCAAGACATCAATCTTTTTATTTTTTAATTCTTCTTTTAGTTGAGAAATAAGATTTTCTTTCTCCAAGTAAATTATTGAATTGTTTTTTATTTTCCTCACAAGTTTTTTGGAATTAATTTTCTTTTTTATTTTTTCATCCTCTCGTCCTGAAACATCAAAAATATCGGTAATTATTATTTTATCCGCTAACCCCATATCTTTAATTTTTTGGAAAGTAGAGACGAATTTAAGTAAAAGATGAAAAACCCTCTGATATTGGTGGGGCTGGAAAACAAGCCAAATTTTCTCATTTTTAAATTTTCCCCGAGCTGCTTTCAATGTAGCTAAAATTTCCGTTGGATGGTGGGCATAATCGGAAATTAGTTTGTAGTTTATTGTTTGTAGTTTATGATTTTTAAAAGAATGATTGGATTCTTCAAATCGTCGCCAAGCGCCTTGATAATCGGAAAGGGCGGAAAAGGAAATGTCATCTGATATACCTAAAATCCTTGCTGTCTCTAAGGCGGCTAAGGCGTTCTCAATATTATGTTCACCCGGCACTTTAAGTATTTTTTTAAGAGTTTTTTTATCCTTGGGTTCCTCTTTTTGAAAATTGAAAATTGGGAATTGGAAATTGAAAATTAATTTTTTAATATTCTTGTCCTTTCCGTTGATTATTAATATCCCCTCTTTTGGTAAATGGCTGATATATTCTTTGTAGGTTCTCAAAATATGGTTTAGATTTTTATAATAATCCAAATGTTCTTTTTCAATATTGGTCAAAATAATTATTTGAGGATAATAGTTTAAGAAAGAGGCCTGCCATTCATCGGCTTCAATAAGGAGATATTTGCTTTTTCCAGCCCTGAAATTAGAGTCGTCAAACTCTTTGAGTTTTGTCCCGATTATGACTGTCGGGTCCAAGCCAGCTTTTATTAAAATCAAAGCCAGCATTGAGGAAGTGGTGCTTTTTCCATGAGTCCCGGAAACAGCGATAGTAAAATGTTTTTTAGTTAATTTGCCAAGAGCTTGAGGGTAACTTAAGACCTGTAACTTGTAACTTGAAACTTGTAACGCAAGAGCCTTTTTTAATTCAGGGTTGTTTTTTTGGATAGCCGGGCTATAAATTACCAAATCGGTATTTTCGGGCAAATTATCGGACTTATGCTCTCCGATAAAAATTTTAGCTCCCTTTTCTCTAAGGAGATTTATAATTTCCGAATCTTTTAAGTCTGAACCTGTTATTGTTTCCCTTTTTTCTAAATAATATTGGGCTAAAGCGGAAACACCGATTCCCCCAATACCAATAAAATGTATATTCATATAATTCTCAATTCTCAATTTTCAATTCTCAGTGAATTCTCAATTCTCAAACAAATTAATTAATTCATTTAATTGGAAATTGGAAATTGGAAATTAAAAATTAAAAGTTGGTTATTGGGGTTTCATTAGGTCAATTAGAAATTAGGTTAATTTCAAAGATTCTATTATTATGTATTCTGGTCCGTTTCGCTTTAACTGGCTTTCCATTATTTCAATAGAATCTACATTAACTTTAAGATTGATTTCTTTTTCAATATCGGGTCTTTCTTCGGGCTCTATTTTTCGCCATTGCCATTCCTTAATTCTCCCTAATGTTATATGGGGCGAAAAATTTTTCTTTTCGTCTTTGTCTAAGATATTAGCGCTAATTATCTCATCTTTTATTTCTTGGGCTAAGTCCGACAATCCACTATTTCTTTCTATTTCTAACCAAATAAGGCGAGGAGGAATTTTTTGAGAAGGGCCATAAGAAACATTTTTAATTTTTAGAGTGAAAGGTTTTTTATTTTGGCTTATTTTTTTAATAATTTGGTTGATTGTTGCAAGATTTTCTTTCTCAACGGGACCAAGAAAAACTAAAGTGATATGAAGATTTTTTTTATCAACCCATTTTATCAATCCCCTTCTTGATTCCTCTGGAAAAGAATCTTGGATTTCTTTTTTTATGTCTTCCAGTTTATCTTTGGTATCGGGAGCCAAGTTGATAGCGATGAATATTCTAAACATTCTTAAATTGTATCTTTTTTTATGTTAAAATTCAAATGAGGCGGATATTTAGTTTGGAAAATAAAAGAGCCAACATTATTTTTTACCTCATAAAAAAATTTATTCTAAACATTGACTTAATAAAAGAAACTTCATTTTTATTTTTTACCGATAACACAATTTTTGTCCATAACTATGATTAGTTGTATTCACGGTTTAGAATTATCAAGATCAAATTATTCTATAATAACTAATTTTTTTAAAAAATTAAAAGTTAAAAATGTGTTTTAGAAAGAATTGTCGAAATCACTTTAAAAAATAAATTTTCTCTTATCTCTCACACCTATGTCGAGCTATCTACAAAACATCCATTTTGACGAACCCGACAAATGTTCTCAATATAGTGATAATTTAGGTTTAATTTCAAAATAACAAATTATGCTTACTAAACAAAAATTATCTTTGCCAGTTTTAAAGAAAATTCTTAAAGATTATGAGTTGGGAGAAATTAAGGAGATAAAGTCAATGGCTACCAGTGGGAATATTACTTTTTTAATCACTTCCAATATTGGAAAGTTTGTTTTGAGACTTTGCCCTAAGGGAGAAAGATGGAGATCTAAAGAAGAAATTTTAGCGGAATTGGAGTTAACTGATCATCTTCTTAAAAATAATTTTCTCATATTAAAACCTGTTGTCAAAAAAAATGGTGAAAGAATTATTAGTTATAAAGGTAAATTTGGCTATTTGCGTGAATATAATACCAGTAAACCTATTTTAAACCCAATCGTTAAACAGGTTGAGGAATTTGGTAAATTAGTAGGTTGGTTTCACTCTTTGGTTAAAGGATACAAAACAAAAAACTCCAGAAACCATCTCTGGGACTTAAAAGAAACTAAAAAATATTTTCAAGAAAAAAAGAGAATTATTCTAAAAAGTAATTTTAGAAATAAGAAGGAATTCATAGAAAGATTTGAGAAAGAAATTTTTTTATTAAAATTTTCCAAAGATCTTCCTTCGGGTATGATTCACGAAGACTTGGGGAAAAGGCACATTCTTTGGGAGGAGAAGAAAATAAAGGCAGTTTTGGATTTTGATCGTTGTTATTATGGCAAGCTTATCCTTGATTTGGGTCAGGCCTGTCGTAGCTGGTGTTTTGTTGATAATTGGGAGAAATGGAGCAATGGGAATTTCAAAGTTTTTTTAAAAGGATATATCACCAAGAAAAAACTAAAAAAAATTGAAAAAGACCATTTGTTCCCAGCGTTAAAGTTTGCTGTTTTAGAAAGGGCTTTGGCTTTTTGCCTTCGTTATATTGAACAAACCAATGATAAAGAAGATGAAAAATTTGTTTGGCATTCTATCTCAAAAAATGGGCCTTTAGGGATATTAGAGAAAAATGAGCAAGGGATTAAAAAAATAATAAAAACCGCTTAATCATAATAGTCGTAGATACCAAATGATTAAGCGGTCTAAATCAAAGATTTAACCTAAATCTTGATCTTTTTCTGGACCAAACTGGGCGGACAAGAAGATGTGGGAAAGGGTAGATTTCCTTAAGGTCTTCCTTAATCCATCTTTTCCTGTTATAAAAGTCGCGGAATACGGCTTTAAAAATGGGAAAGATATTGCGAAAATCTTCTGCTCTTCCTGTTCCTTTCCAACCCTTGTCAGCTTCCCAAGAGAATAGACCTTTTTCAAACCAAGCTACCATTCTTGGTACCCAGAACATCAGATGAGAAAGAATACCGGGTTTGAGGTATAAGATTAGATCATACTCTTTTAGAGAAAGAATCGATGATGGCAATGGGCCATGAACGTCTTCGATGATATACAGTATTCCCTTTGAGAAAGTGTCAGGCAGTTTTTCAAGACAATCTACATCTGACAGATGTCGGAGCTCCTTAAATTTGTCAGCATCATAATGCTCTACTGGCAATCCAATATCTCTTAACATGCTTGTTAAGATTCTTCGCATGGTGCTTTTCCCGGTAATACCAATCCCGGTAATTAGTATCTTCAATTTTCTCACCTCCTTTGATTTTTAATTTACTGTTTAAAACGACAGTTACATATTATCATTATATTTAAAAATGTCAAGAATTCATTTCATTAATAAGAAAAGTTAATTTTATTGAGAAGAAAATAATAATTTAGAAATCTATTTTTAGAAAATATGGTTAAAAAAGTTAAAAGAAAAAGTTTATCTTCACCAAAGCTTCCGCCTTTGCCAAGGATTCCACTTTCGTCAGAGCTTCCACCTTCGTCAGAGCTTCCACCTTCGTCAGAGCTTCCGCCTTTGCCAGAGCTTCGGCCTTTGCCAGAGCTTCGGCGGACAAGTCGGCGGACAAGTCGGCGGACAAGTAAGCGAACAATAAAGAAGAAAAAAAGAGAAGAAACTGATATCCAAAAGATTGTTAATCATTATTTTCAAACGAAAGGTTTTAGCTTAGAAAAAATAAAGAAAGACGCCAAGAAAAAGAAAATTATCTATTCCCGTTTTACTCGGCCGGCGAAACAACTTTTAGAATTGGCTGGTTCGGTTAAAAAAGCCCAAAAAGCGATTGATATTGTTGCCGGCTGGGCAAAATCAAGAAAATTGGATTATGCGATTGAAACCGTTTTTAAGAAATGGTTAGAGATTGATAAATTAAAACCCAAAGAAATAGTCAAAAAGCCCTTTTTTGAGAATAAGCCGATGGTTTGGTCGGGAAATTGGAAAAAATGGTATGTTATTGACGATAGTGGCGACTGGTTAGAGTTTGTCGGCGATGAAAAAAGCATTGAATGGCGGAAAATGAAATAATTTGGCAATAAAAAACCGGAACAAATTTGTTTTAAATGGTCCGGTTTTTCAGTTCAGAGTTTTAAGCATTAATCAGTCCCTGTTCCATTTTGCGGATTAATTCGAAGTGGGGGTTAAGGTAGGCAGTGTTGAATTCTCCTCCGAATCCATCTTGGTTGAAATTAACAATTGGTATAATCTCGGCCGAGATTTCTTCGAGAATCTTCAAAGCCGGACCATTTTCCCCTTTCATAAGAGCAATTTCGGCTAACCGAATTTCCCTGATTCTTTTTTCTTCGTGACTTATTTTGCTCCGGATTTTTGCCTCTCTTTTACTTGAAAGGCGGTAACGGAAAGAATTTTGGGGAAGGACACCTTTTCTTTTTTCTATCCTCCCAATTTTTTTCTCCCCTGTCTGAATTTCCTGAGCAACAAAGATTTTTTGAGAATCAAGAAATCTGATAACATTCAGAACCTCTTGTTTCATTTCACACCTTCTTTCTATGTTAGATTTTTAATTACCTATTGGCATTATACAATAACAATTTACAAAAGTCAATTAACGAACCCTTACGAAGTAAGGGTTCGTTGGAGATGAAGCTTTAGCTTCATCGACTATACACCGAGCTTTTGCGAAGTAACTCAAAGATTTTTTTCAAAAATCTTTTCCACTCACCCTTGCTTTGCAAGGGTTCGTAAGCGAAGGTAATGCGATGAAAGATTACTTTCATCTTAACTCGCTCACAAAATGAGCCCGTAGATGAGAGCGAAGCTCTCATCGCCTACGAGCCCACGAAGTGGGCGAGTCAAGATGAAGACGAAGTCTTCATCGCCTACTTAGAACTTTCCAACCTCTTTTGTATAATGACAGTAATCGCAGTCCTTATCCATCTCTGGGACTTTATCATTTTTAAGACACTCGGCAATGTCAAAAATAGTTTTTTCTATCCATTGGTCGTCTCCTTGATAAGGGATAATTTTAACATCAAATTCAATTTTTTTATCAAAGGCGTTTTTGTCGGCATCACCATTGCAATAAACAAAATAACTTGTTTCGGAAACCGGAAACCCATTTTTTCGAAAAAGCCATTGATAAATTTCTATTTGTCTTTTATAAGCAATTTGCCAATCAGCGTCTAAGGAGACCTCTCCGCTTTTAGCGGTTGCCTTATAGTCAACTATCAAAAGCTCCCCGTTAGGTTTTTGCCAAACATCGTCAATAGCCCCCATAATTAAAAAGTTTGTCGGTTGGTGGAGATACTGGATTCCCCTTTTCCAATTGCGCCAATCATCAAGATATTGATTTTGGAAAGGGACAGCATCAATATTGTATTCTTCCATTAAGGGGTGGCGGGATTTATTAATTCTGTGAAAATCAAATTCTTTTTTTAATAACTTATCCACGGCGCTATTTAGGGTAAAAGGAAACCCGGGTGGGCGACTTATCCCTAACCGGCAATCCAAGTAAAAACAGCGAGGACAATTCAAAAAGAGGTCAATTTTAGACCGACTTATCTTGAAGGGCTCAATTGCTCCCGGGTCGTATAAATTATGAATTCTTTTAGGATTGTAAAATCGGGACATATCTTTACTTTAGAAGAAATTTATTTTTTAGCAACCAAAAATCCATTAACGATTAAACCTATGGCTTCTTTCTCGTTTAATCCCCTCGTTCTTAAATAAATCAGTTCCTCTTCGGATATTCTTCCTATTGATGCCTCGTGAGTTATTTGAGCCATTTTATTTTGGCAAATTAATTCAGGAGTTAAGAAAATTTTTGCTGATTCACTAATCAATAATCCTTGGCAATCCAAATGTCCCCTTACTTCCTCTTTGGCGACAATTGAACTCTTGGCTTTAATTTCGCTGTTTTCTCCTCCCACTAATTTTAATCTCACAATCCCTTGAGAGTTTTTACCTTTAAGAACGAGATTATCTTTTATATCTATCTTTGTATTAGACGCCCTAATAGTAATATCCAATTCTGAAGAAGAGTTTTTATCTTCAAAAACAAATGTTTTTATTCGGAGTTTTTTAGGCGGGAATAAATTTTTATAATTATAATTGAGAGAGGAGTTTTCCTCTAAAATAAACCTATAATCCGTCTCAACAGAATCGTTTTCTCCCCACTGATGACAATGGTTATATTCTAAAGAAGCTCCTTTCTTAATAATAATTTTCCCTTGGGCAATATGACTTCCTCGGAGATTATTTTTTTGAGCATTACAAAATCCGTTAATTTTAACCTTTATCCCCTCTTCAATTACTAACAAGTTATTTAATTTTTGAGAAATATTAGGAGAAGCAATCGTTAAACAAGTCGTTAAAGGGTTTTTCCCTTCTTTCTTCAACCAAACAAAATATCCTTCTTCTGGTTTTCTTAGAAAGTATTTTTTTACCCAACTAAACTTTTCCCAGGCCTTTGGACTGGGCATAACAATGGCACCTTCCCTCTCGGAAACATTTTTCAATCTATGGTCAATTTGCCAGTAGTCCACATTTTTTACATTTTTCATATCCATATTTTTTGATAGTCGCCAAAACCTTTTTAAAATTTTTTTCTCGGCAAATGATTTTTCCACTAACCATCACATTGGTAATAGCGGGCTTCAAAAAGTTTAAAATTTCTCCAGAGTGAGTAATCAATAAAATTGAAATTTTTTTATCTATTAGTTCTTTTTTGATAATATCTGAAAAAATCCTTATCTTTTTTAAGTCCAAACCGGAATCAATTTCATCAAAGATGACTAATTTTGGCTTTAGAGATAATATCTGCAAGAGTTCGGATATTCTTTTTTCCCCTCCGGAAAAATTCAAATTTGTATCTCTTAATAAAAAGCTGTCTTTGATTCCCAATTCTTTTAGATTACTCTTTTGGAGTTCCTCCTTACTGATTCTATCCAGTAATTGGTATAATTTTACTCCTTTTATTGCTGGGGCCGATTGCCAACTTAAACATACCCCCAATTTTGTCCTTTCTTCGGGAGGGAGCTTGGTTATATTTTTTCCGTTTAAAAAAATCTCTCCCTTTTTTATTTCGTATTTTGGGTTGCCTGAAATTACTTGGGCAAAAGTGCTTTTCCCTGAAGCGTTGGGTCCCAATAGGGCCTGAATCTCCCCCTTTTTTATTTGAAAGTTTATTCCCTTTAATATCTCCTTTTTGCCGTTAGATGTGGCTTCCAAGTTTTTGATTTCTAATAACATAAAATTATCTTTACTATAAGAAATTTTTGATGAATTATCAACACAAAAAGTCCCTTTTGGGGACTTTTTGCTTTTCATCGATAAAAAAACACTTAAAAGCTTTTTTTCATCGGCCTTGCCTCATCTACCGTGATGGTTCTTCCGTCTAATTCTTTTCCGTTTAAGGTTTCAATAGCAGTTTTTGCCTCTTTTTCACTAGACATTTCTATAAAGCCAAATCCTTTTGACCTTCCAGAAATTTTGTCTTTAATGATAGTGGCTGATTCTACTTTACCAGCTTTTGAAAAAAAATCTTGGAGAGAATCTTCAGTAGAGTCATAAGAAAGACTTCCTACGTAAAGTTTCGTATTCATTTTTAGAAAATTTATTGATTAAATTTTAACGACCTTACTCTCAACTTGGAGATTACGGCACCTTCTCTAACAGAGATTTTATCTTACAAAATCTCATTTAAAGAATTGCTACTTTTGATTATACAGAAGTTATTTCTTTTGTCAAATGTTTTTTGGGGAAAACAAAAATCACAAAGGAAATTACGAAGGTTAAACCTTCGTAATTTTTAGTTTCTATTTTGAATCTATATTTTTTAAAAAAAAGGGGGTTGATTAAATCAACCCGATTTTTGTTTTTATTTCCCTTCTCCTTATTTTGGAAAAAAACAGGATTAGGAAAAGAACTATTGTTGAGAAGATGAGCGTCGCCCATCTCTGGTTGGTGGTCGTAAAGGTTGCTGTCAGAACAAAAATTACTGAAAAAAACAAGGCAATTTTAACTTTCCCCTTAAAGGAAAAGTAAATGGCTGTGAAGATAAGGATAATCCCCACTGCCTCCCCTACAAAATATAAATTGAGCATCCTCTTTCCTCCTTTAATGTTCTACTACAATAATATCATAAAGATATTATTTTGTCAACTTTTTTATGATGAAAACAAAGTTTTTATCGTTACTATGGTTTCACAATATCTAATAATTCAATTTCAAACACGAGAACAGCACTTGGCGGAATTACATTAGGAATTCCATTTGGCCCATAGGCGAGGTCGGAAGGAATTGTTAATTTTCGCTTCTCTCCTACTTTCATTTCTAAAATACCTAAATCCCAACCCTTAATAACCCGACCGGCTCCCAATTGGAAACTAAATGGTGTTCCCCTATCCAAGCTTGAATCAAACTTTGTTCCATCTTCAAGAGTCCCGGTATAGTGGACAGAAACGGTATCTCCGTTTTTTACTTCTTCTCCTGTCCCCTCTTTTAATATTTCTATTTTTAATCCGTTATCCATAATTTTTTCTTTTGTTCCTTTTTTATTGCCTAAAATAAAGACGCCGACAATGACGACAATAATAACGGCAACGACCAAAGAAACGATTAATATTTTTTTCATAAATTTATTTAGTTAGAATATTATATTCGTTACCCCTCTATTTTTATTATAACCCTATTTCCCAAAATCCCAAATAAAAAACAACAGGGTTAAACCGTGTTGTTTTTTAATAGTTTGAGTATAGGATGGCGTTAGGACTTGTTTGAAAAATAATTAGATTTTTTTTAATTTATTTTAGGTGCGTTTTACTGCGATCGCAGTAGAATGCACCCGTTTTATATCTGATTTTTTTCACTTTGTTTTTCGTTAAAATATTCAATTATCTGTTTTTCTAATATTTTTTTTCTTTCATTCAAAAAAACCACTAATATATGATTAATTTTTTCAGAATCACTACCACGTTTATAGAACTGATATTTATTAACTCTTTCTGAAATTTGCTCATTTGTTAACTTTCTAATTCTCTTAATTATTTCATTAAAATCAGAAAGTTTGCTTTTATTAAGTATTAATTTTTTGGTTTTTCTCCCAATACACCTATTAAGAGTGTCTTTGTTTATCTCGTATGTTTTAGCACAAAAACCAAGAGATTTACCCGAGTTGTCAATTGGTCCCCACAACTGATAGTCAATAGTCCAAAGTTTATTCTTGTTATCTATAAGATAATCGTCATCTTTTTTATCCAAATTACCTAACCAACAATCAAAAACGAATATTTCTCTAAGTCGGGCCATATTAATTCTCTTAAAATCATATTCTTCTAACTGTACCCCACTATATTTACTTAATAATATAAAATTATAATCATAAAATTCACTAGTTTTTAAATTTTTTGCTAATTGATCAAAATTTAAGATTTTATCATTTGGAACAAGTTTGATTTCCGGCATTGATATGTTCATAAGCTTGGCTAAATCCCAAGCAAGAAGAGCCCTTTGATTAAGGTCAAAAATCCCAGGAGGAGTTATAAATTCGACTCGTTTTGATATTTTGCCAACCCAATTATATAAAATAAAAATTTTATTGAAAATGATATAATTCTCTTGCACATTAAACTTTTTATTATAACCCGAATAATTCACTTGTTCCGGTAATAAAAGGTATGTATGTTTAAGTATTGCTTTCATAGATTTATTTTCCATATTTTTCTTTACATCCTGACCTACAACCCAAACAACTCACATCTTTATTTAGAGAAAAATTTTTGAGGCCACAATAATCTGCTTGACATTTTTCTAAACAGGCCTGATATTTTCGTTCTGTTTTCTGATGGCCCCATACTAAAAAACTACTAAGTAAAACTCCTATTATTAGAATTAAGATTATATAAGTTTTAGTTTTTTCTATCATAAATTTATTTTATTAAAAAATTATATTCATTAACCCTCTATTTTTATTATAACCCTATTCCTCAAAATCCCAAACAAAAAACAACAGGGTTAAACCGTGTTGTTTTTTCTTTTTTTTATTTACTTAACCAAATTTTTTGAGAAATACCAGATTGTAAGATAATTCCTTTCATGGTTTTTGGCTTGAAACTTTTATTCCCATGAAATGGTACTTGGACGATTCTTGATTTAGAACCAATATAGTAATAATGACTTCCTCTCACATGCCCAAGTATAAATCCGTTATTTTTCAAAAACTTTTCTATATCCGTGAATGTCCAGTTAAACAATCGGTTAGGCATATTTATTAAAATGCTAATGCCGGAGAAAAAGCGCCTGTGTGGTATCCAAAATGGTATACTTGTTTTTCAGAAGGTATTTTTTTATGTTCTTGTAATGCTTTCCAGAGTTTTTCATATTCCCCATCTGGTTTCTGATTTAAGGCAAAAGGTCGCATCTTATATTTGCGCGCCGTTTCTATATAGCCCTTTATAGCTTGGTCTAAAGAGGCCATTACTGCTAATGGGTCTTGTCCTTCTTCAATAAGATTAAATTCTAATGCCACGCCATACCAAGTGCCAGCTTCTTTGAATATAATACAACGAACAGAACCCTTATTGAAAGTATTCTTGTATCTCATATTTTTATTATATACTTAACACCAAAAAAAACAATATACATATTATGATTTTTTTATCTCAATTATTAATTTTTATGTGAAATAGTTAAATATTATATTCATTAACCCTCTATTTTTATTATAACCCTATTCCCCAAAATCCCAAAAGAAAAAAACAACAGGGGCTAACCCTGTTGTTTTTTAATAGTTTGAGTATAGGACGGTGTTGGGACTTGTTTGGAAAATAATTAGAGATTTTCAACTATTTCTTTTTAGTTTTGACAATCGGAGCTGTTTTCGTTGCTTTCTTGATTTTTTCTTTTACAACCAAAGGTTTAGTGTTTGCTATATTCTCTATTGCCCTAATAAGTAAATCCATTTTCCCATTCAATATTTCTAACTGTCTTTTCACTTCATCATTATTCCCCCTGCTAATGTCGCTTCTATTACTTCCAAAGTCCGGCTTAGTTGGGGCTCTATAGTTACTAGAATCTCTTTGAGAGGATCTATCCCCGCCTCGATTGTTCCCAATTTCTTTTTTGTTTCCAAAACAAGCACTACAATACACTGGCTTATCGCCAGTTGGTCTAAAAGGGACTTCGCATGATTCTCCACATTTATCACAGGTCGCTTGATGCATAGTGACTGGGCCACGGTCTCTTCCTCCACCAAATCCACCTCGTCCACCGAAACGCCCTCCACTATCTTTTCTAAAATTTCCCATATATTTATTTTAGTTGTTATTACGATGATGATGAATTAAATATACATCATCTTAATCTTAGTTATTATTCCTTCGACATTACGAATTCTAATTTTTCTCTTAATAATTAAATAATAGCAGAAAATATATTATTGTCAACCCTTAATCAATATTGTTGCAGGTCGTGGACGATGTTAGAACCTGATTAGTAGGAATTTATGCTAATTTTTTAATTTTTTCTATTGTAATAAGGACTGCCCCCTTTGGATTTTCTTTTTTATTCTCTGGCAGATTATTTACGAATTCTCTCCATTTACCAGAAGTTAAATATTCAGCTTTACCTTTTAGCTCATAACCCTCACAATCTTCTTCATTTTCCCAATTCCTACTCCAAACAGCTAAGGCAACATTATTATTTCGTTCAATATTTTTAAGCGTTTCTGTAATACATATAACTGACAAGATGATTTGATTATCAGAAACAACTTTGGGATAACCGAGGGCGATACAATGAGGATTACTATTCTCATCAGTTGTTGCGACTGCTAAAGCATTCTCCTCAATTAGTTTTTTGATTTCAGGGATTATTTTATTCATAAATTTTTATTTAGTTTTATTTTTTTAACCTTTTCAATAAATAAAGAATTAAAGTCGCTGATAAGAAATAAAACAATTCTCCAACTAAAAATGTATTAATCCCTAATCCATTCAAATAGGGATATTGAAGCTTTGATATTTTATGCATTCCTTGAATTGCCCAAATTACCGTCCCGATTTCAGCAACAGTAAATAAAATTTTCTTAATTTTTTCTTTCATAAATACTATTTTATCTACTTTCAGTATAATCCTATTTTTCGAAGAATCCAAACAAAAAATCGCTTGAATAAAAAAACGATTTGTATTTGTTGCGGAGCTTGGATTCAGACACCGAGTTTTTGCGAAGCAACTCAAAGAGATAAATCTCTTTTCTACTTTGCACTTTTGCTTCGCAAAAGTTTAAGTAAGTGAAGGTAAAGATGAATGCGGAGCATTCATCGCCCTTCGGGCTTTGTTCAAGATGAATGCTTGCTATTCCGTAGCCTTGGCGAAGGATAGTTGCGGGGCTAGGACTCGAACCTAGATAGACAGCTCCAAGGGCTGTTGTCCTACCGTTAGACGACCCCGCATTAGGAAGTGAATAAGTGGATAAGTGGGGGCGATGAAGGAGTACCTTCATCTTGACTCGCTCACTTCGTGGGCTCGTAAGTGAACAAGTGGGTAAGTGGGTAAGTGAAGGCGATGAATACTCCGCATTCATCTTGACCCGCCCACTTCGTGGGCTCACGGGCGATGAATGTTTCGCATTCATCTTGACTCAACCCTTTGGGTTTCGTAAGTGAACAAGTGAGCACTTGAGCACTTAAATTACTTAAGCACTTCCTCTCCGCAGATTTCTATCACGGCTAATTCTAAGGGTAATTGAGGAATGGCGGCATATTTTGTTTTTTGATTGGCCAAGCTAAGTTTCTCCAAAATTTCTCGGACTTCTATTTCCGAAAACTTGCCGAATAAATCAATAAGATATTTTCTTTCTTCAGCGCTTAAAGTCAAAGAAAATTGGTCTTTAAATTCAGGAGCTATCCGAAGGACAAGAACTTCCCTAAAATAATAAACTAAGGTTCTACTAAACTCCTCAAGGTCAACACCTTGAATTATGAGATTATTGAGAAATTCTATGGTTTCTTTAACTTTCTTTTTGGCTAAATATTCTAAAAATTGAAAAATTGTTTTTTTATTCGCCAATCCGGTTAATTGTTCAACTAAATCTTTTTTGACTACCCTATCTTCCCCGGAAAAACTGATTATTTGGTCAAGCAGGGTTTCGGCGTCTCGCATTGAACCGCCGGAAGAAAAAGCGATTAAGTTTAGAGCTTCGGGCTCAAACTTCACCTTCTCTTTTTCCAAGACCCTTTCTAATTTACCAACAATCTCTTCAGGTTTCAGTCGGCGAAAATCAAATCTTTGACAACGGGAAATAACAGTCGCTATCATTTTTTGAGGTTCGGTGGTGGCAAAAATAAAAATGGCATGAGAAGGCGGTTCCTCTAATGTTTTTAAGAGAGCATTATTAGCCGATTTGGATAATTGATGGCATTCGTCAATTATAAAGACCTTATATTTTGATTTCACGGGCAAAAAACCAATCCCCTCCTTTAGGTCCCTAATGTCGTCTACGCCGGTATTTGTTCCGGCATCTATTTCAATTAAATCCATCGCGTTACCTCGATTAATTTCCGAACAGGAAGAACATTCATTACAGGGTTCATATTCTCCCTTTTTCCGATTCTGGCAATTTGCGGACTTAGCCAAAAGCCGGGAAATTGTTGTTTTCCCCGAACCCTTTGGCCCAGCAAAAAGATAGGCGTGGGAAATATCGTCTAAGGAAACGGCATTGGTCAATGTTCTGACAATATGCTCCTGCCCTATTACCTCTTTGAAGAATTTTGGGCGGTATTTTCTGTAAAGCGCTAAGTTTTTCATTGGCTTGATTTTATCATAGATTATTCCAATCTTCAACGATTATCAATCAGGGCTGAAATAATTGGCAATCCATTGCTATTTTATAGATAAAATTTTCATAGGCCTGTCCTTTGTAAATTAAAAAAGGAGCTTAGCTCCTTAAAAATTAAAGTAAAGAAAAAGAGAGGAAGAGATACGGCGAAGCGATGAGCTGGCTGATTCTTGTCTTCCTCCCTTATAACTCCCATGATGGGAGTATGGAACCAGAGGCGAAACCACTATCATTATAATCTTATCATAAAACTTGTCAAGGTCTAAAAATGACGGGGTCAGACCCCGTCATTTATTTTGAAAAAGTCCAGTTGTTGAAAACTTAAACAGATTGGGTTAAGATGGGTTAATGTTGAAGATATACAATAGTTTGAGCCGTCGGGAAGAGGTCTTTCAGCCGAGAAAAGACAAAAAAGTCCAGATTTTTGTTTGCGGTCCGACGGTCTATGATTTTTCCCATTTAGGACACGCCCGAACTTATATTTTTTACGACAATTTCGTTAATTATTTGAAATATCAGGGGTATAAAGTTGTTTATATTCAGAATATCACCGACATTGACGATAAAATTATTCAACGAGCCAAAACGGAGAAAAAAGATTGGCGGGACATTGCCAGAAAATACGAGAAAGGATATTTGAAAGATATGAAAGCGTTGAAAATTGAAAATGTCTCCAAATACGCCCGGGCGACTGAAAATATTAAAGAAATTAAGAGCCAAGTTAAACGGCTTTTAGAAAAAGGGGTTGCTTACCAAACCAAAGACGGCATTTATTACGATATTAAAAAGTTTTCCGATTACGGAAAATTATCTCGAAGAACCGTTGAACAGGCGGAAGACGCCGTCTCTCGGGTAGATATGGCCGAAGGGAAAAGAAATAAAGGGGATTTTTGCCTTTGGAAATATACCAATAACCTAAACTCGTTCACGGCTCACTCTATAAGAAAAGGCAGATACGAATATGAACCTGCTTGGCAGAGTCCTTGGGGGTGGGGACGGCCGGGCTGGCATATTGAGGATACGGCTATTGCTGAAAAATATTTTGGATTTCAGTATGATATTCACGGCGGAGCCAGAGAGCTGATATTCCCCCACCACGAAGCCGAGATTGCCCAAATGGAAGCTCTTTCTGGGAAAAAACCGATGGTTAGATATTGGGTCCATAGCGGACTTTTAACGGTTGACGGGCAAAAGATGGCGAAGTCGTTGGGAAATTTTAAAACTATCGGGGATTTTCTCAAAAAACATAGTCCTTGGGTTTTAAGATTTATCACTTTTTCTTCCCGTTATAACTCCCCTCTTGATTATTCGGAAAAAACAGCCGAGGAAGCCGAAGAAAACTTAAAAAAAATAAAAGAGTTTTTAATTCGCCTAAGGGGAGTAAGAAATAAAATTAAAAAAGAGAACAGAGGTTTTATCGTTTCTTTTGAGAAAAAGGTTTTTGAGGGGTTAGAAAACGATTTTAATACTCCTTGGGTCAAGGCCCTTATTTTCAGTTTTATTTCCGAAACAAACAGGAAAATAGACCAAAACAACATCTCTCGTAAAGAGTCACAAGAAATAATCAAAGTATTCAGGAATATAAACAAAATTTTCAAATTATTAGATTTTCGAGAAATTAAAAAAGAAGAAAAATTGCCCAAAGGAGTGAAAAAATTAGTTCAGTTGCGAGAAAAATATCGGAAACAAAAAAAATGGCAAAAAGCCGATGAAATCCGGGAGGAAATTGGAAAACTCGGTTATAAAATTGATGATACCGAAGCAAAACCGAAAGTGAGCGAATGTAAATAACCAAAAAATTGGCTTTGAGCAGGAACTTGTAAAATCGCAATAAAAAGCTATAATAAAATCCATATGACAGCCAACAACTCTAATGACTTTAGCCAATTGACGAATAAAATTCCTCCTCAAAACATTGATGCCGAAAAGTGTCTTTTAGGGGCTTTGATGATTGACGCTAAAGCCATCTTAAAAGTAGTTGATTTTTTAAATCCGGAGGATTTTTATAAACAATCCCATCAGAAAATCTATCAATCAATAATAGACCTTTTTTCCAAAAGAGAAGCGGTTGATATTTTGAGCTTGTCCAATAGATTAAAAGAAAAAAAAGAAATTGAAGATATCGGAGGAGCGGCTTATTTGAGCTCTTTAGTCAATCTTGTTCCTACAGCCAGTCATATTTTAGAATATGCCAAGATAGTTCAGCAAAAAAGGGTTTTAAGAAATCTAATTTCGGTGAGCCAAGACATAGACCAAATGGGTTATGACGAAGAAGAAGATGTCGATATTCTCTTAGACCGAGCCGAAAAAAAAGTTTTTAGCATCGCCCAAAAGTCCTTAAGCCAGAAATTTATTTTAGTGAAAGACATTTTAGAGGACACATTCAAAAGAATTGACGAACTTTCTAAGCACCATGGAGAATTAAGAGGAGTTCCGACCGGGTTTAACGATTTGGATAATATTTTGGCCGGTCTCCAAAAATCTGACTTGATAGTTTTAGCCGCCCGCCCCAGTATTGGAAAATCGGCTTTGGCGATTGATATTGCCCGTAATGTTGCTTGTAATTATAAGATACCGGTGGGGATTTTTAGCCTAGAGATGTCCAGAGACCAAATTATTGACAGATTAATCGCTTCTCAATCAGATGTTGACTTGTGGAAACTAAGGACTGGCCGTCTTTCCGACCAGGGGGAAAATAACGATTTTCAAAGAATCCAACAGGCGATGGGGGTTTTATCAGAAGCGCCAATTTATATTGATGACGCGGCTGGAACAGATATACTCCAAATGAGAGCTATGGCCCGAAGATTACAGATGGACAAAGGATTAGGCCTTTTAATTGTGGATTATTTACAATTAATGGATTCAAGGAATTCAAATTTCAGTATGGTTCAGCAAGTGACTGAAAACTCAAAGGCCTTGAAAGGGTTGGCGAAGGAACTCAATGTCCCAGTTTTAGTTCTTTCTCAATTATCAAGAGCGGTGGAACAGAGAATCCCCCAAATACCAAGATTGGCTGACCTTCGCGAATCGGGAGCAATTGAACAGGATAGCGATGTGGTTTTGTTTATATATAGAGAAGACCGTTATAAACCGGAAACGGACAGAAAACATATTGCCGATATTATAATTGCCAAACACCGCAATGGCCCTATCGGGAAAGTTGAACTTTATTTTGACGAACCCCGGGTGAGTTTCCGAAACTTAGAAAAGGGTTATCAGGACTAAAAAATTTTATATTTTCAATCTATCAAAAAACAGGTGGCGATTGCCATCTGTTTTTTTGTTATTTCTCCGAGAAGATTTTTCAATTAGTACTTCTTGTCTTTAGATTATTTATAATGGTTATTTATATCAATTATTTCTATTGTGTTTTTTCTGCGAAAAATAAAAATAGCTCGATATTTTCCATTAATCCTGAAACTCCAAATTCGCATTTTTCTCGGTTCAAGGAGCTCTATTTGTAAACTTGAGTAGAAAGGATTCTTTTCGAAAAATTTTTCTTGTTTTTCAAATTTTGCTTCAAGTTTGTGTTTCTTGAGATATTCCCTAATTCCTGAATGGAGAGGAAGGATTTTCATTATTTTTTAAAATAAGAAGAGTTTTTTAAACCGTATTCTAAACTCTTAAGAAATTTTTCATTATAGAGATTTGTTTTCTTAAACTCTTTAATTATTTTTTCTACATCACGGATTAAAGGCGAAGCAAAAATATCTTCCTCCATTATTTGGCGAAGATACTCATAGCGAAAGGCCTTGTCAACTAATCTTTGGTATTCTTTTTTAGGAATAGTTATAGCGCTCATATAATTTTATTATAATATTATATTTTTGTTATTTCTATTTCAGTGTAAAGTTGACGGTGGCCCTTTTTCACTCGGTAACGTTTTTTAGCTTTATATTTAAGAATAGTTTTTTTATCTCCCTTCCCCTGTTCTAAAACCTTGGCTTTCACCTTTGCGTTTTTAATGAAAGGGTATCCTATTTTCAATTTCCCTTCTTTTTCAATCAATAAAACCTCCTCAAAGGAAACTTCTTCTCCTGCTTTTTTATTAATTTTTTCAATTTTAATTTTATCTTTCGGAGAAACTAAGTATTGTTTTCCCCCTGTTTTAATTATAGCTAAATTCATAATTTTTAATTATTTTTTATTTTCTTATATTTTTTAGACCAATAATTTTCTTGCGTTATATTTTCTATGTTTTGAGTTATACGACTTCCGGTTTTTCTATTTGTAACGGCTCAATTTTCTTTTCACCGTTAGTTATTTTGACTACATCTTTATCAATTTTTCCCAGCTCTCTATAAGCAATATTATAGCCGTTGCAAGTGGTTGTCAAATGACCACCGAGTTTTTTCATATATTCATCAAATCCCGCCAGATGACGGCCCAACCTTTCTACCCCCTCGCGAATTTTAACGGCTGAATCTTCTATTTGGAACGCCCTCAATCCCTGTAAAATGGTTTGGAGATAAGCGTAAAAGGTATTGGGAGAAACTATATGAACATGTTTATTTTTCGTGGCATACTCAATCAAGTCACGGGTGTTGGATTTAATGGCTCCAATGTTATTGACCAATAAATCATAATAAATAGCTTCGGCAGGAATAAACATAAGAGCGAAGTCCAAAGTATTTTCTTGGGGTTTGATGTATTTTGCTGTTTCGTCTATTCTATTTTTTAAGTCCTGCTTAAATGATTTTTCTAAACCTTCTCGTCTAACAGGGTCTTTTTCTTTAATAATTCTGTTGTAGTTTTCCAGAGAAAACTTGGAATCAATGGGAATAATTTTATCTTTAATGAAAATTACAGCGTCCACTATTTCTCCATCACTAAACTTGTATTGTAATTGATATTGGCTTGGGCTAAAAACATTCTTTAATAATTCTTCAAGATAATACTCTCCCAAGATGCCTCTCTGTTTCGGATTTTTCAAAATGTTCTCTAATGACTGGAGTTGTTCGGCAAACCCCATTACTTGTTTATTGGTATTATCAAGTTCAGTGAGCCGACTGGTAACATCTTGGACAATTTTGCTACTTTCTTTCAGTTGTCCTTCTAAGGACTCCATATTTTTTTCTCGGCTTTCTTTTATTTCATCACGAATTTCTTTTAGGTCTTGTTTAATCAGTCCAAAAGCCGAGTCCTTCTCTCCCCCTCTTAATTTTTGGGACTCTTTTTTAATATAAACAATGGAAAATACAATTGCCACCAAAACAATCAAAAAAATAATTAAAATAAAAGTAAAATCTGACATAAGTGAAGATTCATCTCTATAAACTTTAATTATTTTAGCACCCTAAAATAAAAAAAGCAATGAATTGAAAACAAATCTATAAACGAGACCCGGACTTGTTGGTAGATTTGGTCCGTTGACATCTGATGTCAACAGACACAAATCTATCAATAAGTTCTATCAATAAGTTCTATTAATAAATTCCATTAATAGACTGGGGCTCGTTGACAAACTTTGCTTATAAACGACCCACGATCGTGGGTCGTTTATAAGTAAAATTGAAAGGTTTAATAATAGTAATATCATGATAATGGTCGGAGTACTGATTATCTTAAAATAATGAGAAACGAAAGGGGCTACAAAATAAATTGTGGCCCCTACATAAATGATTAAAATATTCCTCCCATTTTCTTAATAGCCAAATTTCCAAGAGAGCTGTGGTCGGGAGTTCTTTGTCAGACCTCTAACCATTTTATTTTGTAAATTTTTATTATATCAATATCTGGATAAGAGCAAAAATAAAATAAATAGATATTAGAATATAGGCCTCTCTTTTGTTTATCTCATTGTGAGTTCGGGCAAAAAAGGAGAAAGCTACAGCTACTATGAAAGTAAACAAAATCCCAACAATATAAGGAGAAAAATTGATTATTTTCAAAGGGGAAATTAGAGCGACTATACCCAATATCAAAGTTGAGTTAATAATTATTGTCCCAATAAAGTTTCCTAAAACCATTTCTTTATGTTTCATTTTTGCCGCTCTTATGCCAAAGGTAAGCTCCGGGAGGGTGGTTCCGATAGCGAGGAAGAAGATGCCGGCTGTCACTAAAGGCAAGTTGATTTTTACGGCCAAAAAATTAATTGTTCTTACCACGGTTTCGGCTGAAAGTAGAAGAAGAGCCAAAGAAGCAAAAAAAGTTCCTAAATCCTTTAATAAAAATTTAAGCTCCCCTACTCTTTCAGGCGAATTTTTAAGGAAAGTTTTACTGAATCTCTCTTTTTTTGAAATAATTTGACGGAAATAAAACCCCAAAGCTAAAAGAAGAACTATCCCGTCAAAGCGGGATAGGGTTCCGTCCAATATTAAAAGTAGGGGCAAAGAGACAAAGAAAGTAGCATAGAATAAACTTGATTTAGCCGCTTTGCTTTCTATTTTTAATCCCTTTAACAAAAGAGCCGCTATGCCTATCCCCAATGTGAGGTTGATGATATTGGCTCCGATAATATTGCCAAAACTTAGTTGGGGCAATTTATGGAAAGCCGAACTTAGTCCGATAAACAATTCCGGCAAAGAAGATGTTATGGCTAATAAGCAAAAAGAGACCAAAAACTCGCCCCATCTTAATGTTCGGGCTATTTTAGTTAAGGATTTTACCAACCATGTCCCTGATTTTATAAGCAGGAAACAGGATAGTATCAAAATTAAAATATAGAACCAGATCATATAAATTTTTAATTATTCTAATTGCCCTAATTATTCACCGAGTTTCCACTATGTGAAAACTTGGTGGATAATTAGGTTAATTTTCTATATTTCTGTTTGGTGTCTGACAATAAAATAATATTTAACGGCCTCAATTAAAACTATATTAACTAAACCAAGCCCTAAAAGCAATTGCCAGTCAAAAAGATTCAAGGGAACGGTTCTTAAAAGCACTTGGAAAGGAGGCAGATAAAGAGCTCCCAAAAGCATTGCTATGCCAAAAATCCAAGCAGCAATTAAAAACCTATTGGAAAAAAGATTTATATTCCAAAGATTTCTTCGCAAGCTCTTGCAAGAGAAAATATAAAAAAATGAACCAATAGTTAACCCTGCAAAGATTATTGATTGAATGTGAGGTATTGTGTAATCAGAATATTTTAAAAGCCAGAAAAATAAACTCAAAAGTAAAATGTCAGTTATTATCCCGATAATAAAAATCAATGTTTTCATTTGTTTGGTTAATAAGGGAATATTATGATTCTGGGGTTTTTGGCTCATTAAATCTTTTTCTTTTGGCTCAAAAGCCAAACAAAGCCCAAGTGGGCCATCTTCAATGAGATTGACCCATAAAATTTGAACAGCTACAATTGGCAAGGGCAAACCAAAAACAAGGCTCACTCCAATTAAAATTACTTCGGTGAAACTATCAGAAAGTAAATAAGTGATGACCTTTCTGATATTATCAAGGATTGCCCGGCCTTCCTCAATCGCCGCCACAATAATTGAAAAATCGTCATTAAGTAAAATAAGGTCAGAAACTTCTTTGGCAACATCTGTACCTGAACCCAGAGCCACTCCGACATCCGCTTTTTTGAGGGCTGGAGCATCGTTGATGCCGTCCCCTGTCATAGCCACGACTTCTTTTCTATCCTGCCATGCCTGAATGATTCGTAATTTATGACGAGGTTCAACTCGAGCGAAAATATTAATTTTATTTAATTTTTTTTGAAGTTCAGTATCTGATAACGTATCTAAATCTTTTCCCTCTATAACATTTTCTTTTTTCACGACTAAATCTAATTCTTTAGCTATTGACTGGGCAGTAAGCAAATGGTCCCCGGTAACAATAATCGGCCGCATTCCTGCTTTTTTACAAATTTTAATTGCTTCTTTCACGCCCTCTCTTAAAGGGTCTTTTAATCCAATAAACCCGACAAAAGTTAAATCGTTTATTTTATCTTTCAAAATTTCTGTTTCTTTTGTTTCTTTATAGGCCACGGCAATAACCCTTAATCCTTTTTTAGTCAGATTTTCTAATCCCTGGTTTAATTCTAAAAGAGTTTTTTTGGTAATTATGTTTCTGCCTTCTTTGTTCTTGATTTTAGAACTTAAACTAATAATTTTCTCCGGAGCTCCAGAGAGAAATAAAATATTCCCCTGTCCCCTCTGATGCAGTGTAGCAATGAACTTGTTTTGAGAATTAAAAGGGATTTCATCAATTTTTGGTAATTCCTTTTCCAGTTCTTGTTTTTTTAACCCTGCTTTTACCGCTGCTAAAATTAAGGCCTTATCTGTGGGTCTTCCTCGAATTCGCCAAAAGGGCTCTAAGTCCTGGGGATTTTCTATAAACGCTTCATTGCAGAGAGCGGCAATTTTAAGACAAAAAACTTCAGCCTCGCTTTTAATTTCACTCACAGTCATTTTTCCTTGGGTTAAAGTTAAAGTTTTATCAGTACAGATTATTGAAGTACTTCCCAGGGTTTCAGCTGAAGCTAATTTCCTGACAAGACCCTTCTTTTTTAAAATTCTTTGCATGCCCAGAGCTAAAATGACGGTCATTGCTACTGGCAAGCTCTCGGGCACAGCAGCCACTGCTACTGCTACGGAGATAGTAAACATTTCTACAAACTCGCCTTTGGTTGCCATCCCCTCAGCGAATATAAAGAAACAAACAAGGGCAATAATCCCTCCAACAATTTTTGAAAAACGAGCTAATTTTCTTTGATAAGGAGTTTTTTTCTCTTTGGTCTCTCGGATCATAGCAGCTACTTTTCCAATTTCAGTTGAGAGACCTGTCCCAGTAACCAAAATTCTGCCTTCTCCATCCCCAACAATTGTCGCCATATAAACCATATTATCCCTGTCAGCCATCGGGGTATCTTCGGTTAAAATATTTGAGTGTTTTTCAGCTAATAACCATTCTCCTGTTAAAGACGCCTCGTTTATTTTTAAATTTGAACTTTTAATAATTCTTCCGTCAGCAGGCACTTTATCTCCGGCCTTAAGTATTATAATGTCCCCGGGAACCAAATCTTTTTGGAAAATTTCCTTTTCCTTTCCATCTCTGAAGCATATGGACTTAACTTTTAAAATCTTTTTTAATTCTCTTAAAGCGTTTGATACTTTGTTTTCTTGGATATAACCAACAACAGTATTTAAAAAAACAGCAGCGAAAATCACTACTGAGTCGGTCCATTCTTTCAAAACTAAAGTTATAATCCCGGCGATTATCAAAATATAAATCAGAGGACTTTTAAGTTGCTCCAAAAATATTTTTAATTTGGATAAAGGTTTTTTCTTGGGAAGTTCATTTGGGCCGAAATCTCTTTGCCGTTTTATTATTTCATTCTCCGAAAGTCCCTCTTTCAAGTTGGTTCTAAGAATCAGGGACACTTTTTCGGGAGTCAAATTATGCCAATGATGTTTGATTTTTTCCATATTATTCTTTCATTCTAACAAAAAAAACCTTTTTTGGAAACAAAAAAATGACGGGGTTAAACCTCGTCATATTCTCGCCAGATTTTTGTTACACTTTAGGACGATCGTTCTAAAGTGTAACAACTCTTTTTATGCTCGAATAAAAAGAGTTTAAAAAAAATGACGGGGTTAAACCCAGTCATTCTCCGTCATTTTTTTTCAAAGTAGCCCCATCGGGAATCGAACCCGGATTTCCACTGTGAGAGAGTGGTGTCCTAACCGTTAGACGATGGGGCCTAAGCCAAACTAAACGACGACGACTTAAATGAAGTTTCTAATAGATAATTTAACACAAAAACAAAAGAAATGTAATAGTTAATAACTTGGAGGGATTTGCCAACTATCAATAATATATTTGGCTAATTCTCCGAATAAAGGAACAACGCTGTGCCCTGACATCGTTGAGTTCTTGGGATTGTCTAATTTAATCAAAATAATGATTTCAGGGTCTAAAGCGGGGAAAAAACCAATAAAGCTTTGGATAGTTTCATCTTGGGAATATCCTTTGCCGTTTACCAAGGGGACTTGGGCTGTTCCGGTTTTCCCAGCGATAAAATATCCGTCAATCTTTGTCCTTCTCCCCGAACCATTTTCAATAACACTTATTAGCATTGAAGTTAATTTGGCACAAGTGTCTGCCGAAAGAACTTTCTTTTTAATTTCCGGTTTGATTTCAACGACTTCACCACTCGGATACACTATGCTGTCCACTAAAAGGGGCTTTGTTATATACCCTCCATTAGCTATGGAACTGAAGGCCTGAACCAACTGAATAGGCGTTACCTCAATTCCTTGGCCGAAACTGGCTGTAGCAAAATCACGAGCATATCCGTTTTTTAGTGTTTCGTTTAGGGAAAACTCTTCTCCTTGCAAATCAACCCCTGTTTTTTCAAAAAGATTAAAATCTTTCAAGTATTCCAAAAAAAGATTTTCGCCGATTTTTTGTTCGACAAAAACCGCTCCGGTATTTATCGATTCTTCCAAAACATCGGTCATTTTTTGTTCGCCCCAGACCCTTTTTTGGAAATTACAAATAGGCGGTCCCCCCAATTCAACACACCCTTTATCTTCATAAGTCGTATTTGGTTCTATCAAGTTTTCCTCTATAGCGGCGGCAAAAGTTAAGGGTTTAAAAACCGAACCGGGCTCAAAAAGTTTTTGAGTAAGAGGATTGATAAAAGTGCCTAAATCCTTCTCTTGCCCGTATTTATTCGGGTTGAAAGAAGGAAAAACGGCGGCGGCTAAAATTTTACCGGTATTCGGATTGCTCACTAAAACCTGTCCTGAATCAATATCCCATACTTCCTTTGCCTCTTTTAACACTTTCTCCGAAAAATATTGAATATTGTAGTCCAATGTTAAAAAAATATCAGCTCCCTGAAAATCATTTTCTTTTTTTGTCCCAAACAAAGATGTTAAATAACCAAATGGGGATTTTCCTTCCTTTTTGAATCCTTTTACTCCCTTTAGTATCTCGTCATAATATCCTTCAATCCCATATTGGCCTTCCATTTCTTCGTTCAAAAAGCCGACAATATGGGAAGCTATTTCTTCTTGGGGATATATCCTCCCCCATAATTCCTCTGTTTTAATATCCTCTTCCAATCCACTCTCTCTTACTTTTTCCAAATTTTCTTGAGAGACCTCCCTTTTTAGTGTCTTCCCTTTCCCAAGGAGAGAATAAATTTCTTTTTCTGTTTCCTCTAAAATAGAATCCAAAAAACGAACTTTTTCTTCAGATTCTCCCTTTAATATTTTTTCAGGGTAAATATAAATTAAATTTCTTTTTTCGGTCTTGGCTAAAGGAGTGCTTTTGTCTCTAAAAAAAATCTCTCCTCTTTTCCCTTCTATTTCTTGAGAAGAAATTTGTTGGCCTAAAGCCAAGGCCTTGTAATGTTCCCCTTTTTTAATTTGAAGATAATAGAGCCGAAAGATAACTACTGCGGCGAAACAAAATAAGAAAAAAAATATAAATTTTATTCTCCAGTTTTCCATTTAATCAATGCTAATATACAAATTTAATCGCGTTGTTCGTATCAATTAGCGAATTTCTCCAGCTAAATAGTTGACCGAAATGGGAATATACTTGATTTTTTCAGTTTCAGTAAAGCCGAGAAATTTTATTTTATTTTCGGTTTTTTCTAAAGAGACCAATTGATAGGACTCTTGACCTAAAGTTAGGTTTTCTTTTTCTAATTCTTTGATTTGCGATTGATTTTTTTCGATTAAATAACTCTCTTTGGTTAATTTTTCCAACTGAAAAACATAGGAGACCAATAAAGTTAAAATCAAAAATCCGTTTAGAATTAATATAAGGTTCGAATATCTTTTTTTCATATTTTTTTAGCAACTCTTAATTTTGCCGACCTTGAACGATGATTTTCTTTTATTTCTTCAGACGATGGGCCAATTGGTTTTTTTGTTAAAATTTCTAAAAGGCCTTCTCTCTTTTTTTCTTTGAAAAAGTTCTTGATTAGTCGGTCTTCCAAGGAATGAAAAGAAATAACTGCTATTTTTCCTCCTTTCTCTAAGACATTTAGGGCTTGAGGGAGTGCCTTTTCAATATTATCCAATTCTTGATTAACGACAATTCTTAACGCCTGAAATGTTTTAGTGGCAAAATGGATTCTTTTTTTGGTATACCAAATCGGCACTGACTTTCTAATAACTTCAACTAATTGAAACGTTTCTTCTATTGGCAGTCTTTTTCTTTCTTCAATAATCATCTTACTAATACTCCTAGAAAACCTTTCCTCCCCATATTTTTTTAAGGTTTCCTCTATTTCTTTGTAAGACCAATTATTAATTATTTTTTCAGCGGTCAAATAGTTTTCTCCTTTTTGGGAATATCTCATATCCAAAGGTTCGTTTTTTTGAAAACTGAATCCCCTTCCCGATTTTTCCAAATGCCAACTTGACATTCCCAAGTCAAACAAGATTCCATTTATGGGTCCGAAATCATAATTTTCAACAATGTTTTCTAAATTGACATAAGAGTCATTAACTAAAACCAGCCCGCTCTCGTTTGTTTCTCTGTTTTTTAGTTCTTGATATAAATCCGAGTCTGTTTCAATCCCTAAAACCTGTCCATCCGGTTCAATCATTTCTAAGATAGACAAGGTATGGCCTGCCCAGCCGATTGTAGCATCAACAAAATTTTCATTTGCTTTTGGGTCAAGATAATGGAGAATTTCTTTTTGAAGAACAGGAATGTGAATCATAGACGAAGCCCGAAGGGCTGAGTTAAGATGAATGCGGAGCATTCATCGCCTGCAAATGAGCAAAGTGAGCTCGTCGAAAAGAGAAGTGCTTAAATGCCTAATTCTTTTAACCTTTCGGCTATATCCCCTACTTCTTTTTCGGTTTTCTCTCTGTAAGAGTCCCACTTCTTCTCATCCCAAATTTCAATTCGGTTATAAAGTCCGGCTACAATTATTTTTTCTCCCAAAGAAGCGTATTTTTTTAAATAATCAGGGATTAGAATTCTTCCTAATTTATCCAAGTTCACCTCCATCGCTCCGGATAGCATAGTTCGGGCAAATCCTCGGGCATCTGATTGAGTGAGGGGAAGTTGGGAAATCTTCTTAGCTAATTTTTCCCACTCCTTCGAAGAAAGTAAGAAAAGACAGCCATCAAGACCGCGGGTAATGAAGGCCTTTTTTCCTAATAACTGCCTAAACTTAATAGGAATAGATACTCTTTTTTTGCCGTCTATTTTATATAAGTATTCACCTGAAAACATGTCAATTTTCTCAGCGAAGCAAGCCCGAAGGGCACCGCTGAGATGTTAGAAAATTGTATACCCAGCACTTATTTTTACAGAAGTATTACAAGGGTTTTAATTTTGTAATTCTAAACGATAATGTTAATGCCTATTTTGTGTTTCTATAGAAATAAGTGCTGGGTTCTCGCTCGCTTCGCTCTTTTAAAGTTATCCCCAGAAACCCTAACTTATCCCCACCTTTATCCACAATTATCCATCTGTATCCTTTTTATCCCATTTCCCCCTCAATGTCAACCACTTTATAACCCCCCTATTTAAAGAATGAGGCTAAAGGATTTGTCTTGCTATCACGAGCTAAATGAAAAACACCCTCTTTAAAAAGAGGGTGTTTATCCACAGTTTTTCCACTATTGATGTTTCTAAATAGAATTTTAGTGGCAAAAAAGATTTTTTAGAAAATCTTTAATTACTAGGAAACTTACTCAACAGGTAAACTTTCAGGTAAAAATAAGGGGATTATCTCTTCAATGGGCTTAAACTCTTTAGGAATAATTATTTCCATTTTTTTGTCAACATCAAGAAAATTAAAAACCAAATTCAATTTTATTTTTTCAATTTCTTCCATTTCAAAGTCCTTGGCACTCATTTCTTTTTCCATAGCTACTTGGTATAAAGATGAGTCCTTTTCGTGAAGCCAAAAATCAATTTCTAAAGGATCTATTTTTTCCCAGGCAGTATCAAAATTTTCCTCAAATCCTTTCAAGAAATTATCCAATTCATTTTCGTAGATTCCCTTTTCTTCTTCGGAAAGATATTCTTTATTGGCATCCATAAGTCCAATAATAGAATCCTTAATTGTTTCCTTATCTACTCTTGTGAGGTAATGGATAACCTTTAATTCATCAAGATTCTCCTTGCCAAGATTTTTCTTTATTTTAAAATAATTCTTTCCTTCTGCTATCTTCTTAATGTCGTTAATGAATTCCTCTTGACTAACTGCTTCCTCTTTTGGTAATTGCCCTAATTGTTCCCTTATATTATTAATGTCGATTTTTATCCATTGGTCTTTAATGCTATCAAAACTTCCTTCTAAAAAGGGAATAGTTGGCAAAGTGGTAACTTTAAAATAAATTTCATCTTTTACTCCCACAATTTCTCCTCCAACATTCACATTTATTCCTTCTACTCCAAATGTTAAATTAAAGTCGGAAGAGGTCTTGGCGTCTTCTGTCCCGGAATCGCTAAAAGTTTCCGATATTAAAAGAGAGACCTCTACTTTTTGTGGTTCTTTATTCTCATCTCCTGTTTTGGCCCAAACTTCAGCTGATATTTTTCCTTCGATCTTAAAGTCCTTTGAATCAACAAGCTTGGTTATGGCCTTTTCAATAATCAGCGAAGCATTGGGTGAAAAGGGACTCCAGATAATCAAAACGGCCGCGATAATGATTATTACTCCTCCTAAAATAACTAATAATAATGTTTTTTTAATCATAGATAACTAAGTTAAAGTTTTCTGCTCCGACCTTTACCTTGTCTCCTCTCTTTATTTTACCACTTAAAAGGGCTTCGGCTAAAACATTTTCCACATTATTTTGGATAACTCTTTTCATCTCTCTGGCTCCAAATTGAGGAGAATATCCCAATTCAACGATTTTCTCTTTTAGTTCTTTTGTTATTTCAAGTTCTATTCCTCTGTCTTTGAGATTGTCGGCTAATTTCTTAATTAATAGATGGCAAATTAAAAGAAGATTGTCTTTTGTTAGGGGCTTGAAAACGACTATGGCGTCAAACCTGTTGATAAACTCTGGTCTAAACATTCTTTCGCGAAAAAGATAGTCCAAAAGATCCTCTTTTACCATAACTAACTCTTTATTTTGTTTAATGTCTTCCCTGATAACTTCCGATCCGGCATTACTAGTGGCAATAATTAAAGTTTCCTTGTAATCAATTTTTCTGCCGATTCCATCAGTAACCCAACCTTCGTCCAATATCTGTAAAAACAAGTTTAAAATATTTGGATGGGCTTTTTCAATTTCGTCCAATAAAATTAAAGAAAAAGGGTTTTCCCTGACCGGAACGGTAATTAGGCCTTCTTGCCCGTCGCTATCCCCTATCAATCTTTTAATATCGCCAATCGTTTGAAACTCTGACATATCCAATCTTATCATTTTTCTTTCCGAGCCGAAATAAATTTTCGCCAACGCCTTGGAGGTCTCTGTTTTGCCAACCCCGGTCGGTCCCAAAAACATAAACGAACCAATTGGTCCATTTTTGGTTTGTATTTCAGCTTTTGCTCTTCTAATAGATGAACTCACTTCAGAAACAGCTTCTTCTTGATTAATAATTCTTTGGTGAATTAGGTCTTCTAAGTTTAATAATGTCTTTTTCTCTTTCTCTTCAAGTTCTTCTAAAGGGATTTCCGTTTTTTCAGAAACGATTTTTCTGATGTGTTCTATTCTAAGAACTTTCTCTTTTTTAAACATCGCCAGCCAACTCATTGATTCATCTAAAAGTCGCAACCCTTTTTCAGGGAAAGGAATATCTTTAAGATAACGGGAACTTAATTTTAAAATTTCTCTCAATGACTTATAACTGATAAATTTTTTATGTTTTCTTTCAAAGAAAGGAACGAGATTCTCCAATAATTCTAATGTTTCTTTTTCAGAAATTTCAGCTATTTCCACTTTTTCAAAAAGGTTTGAGAAAGAGGTGTTTTTTTCTAAGGTTCTGTGAAGTCCTTGATAAGATGTCACCGCAATAACCTGAAAAGACGATAGGGGCAAATAACGGCTTAAAATACCCGAAATATCCACTTTCCCGAGAGAGTTTTCTTTACCGAGAAAGTTTTGGATTTCCTCTATAACCAAAACAATATTGCCAGCGTTGGTGACTTGGTTAAAACATTGGTCTAACTTTAATTCTGTCTCCCCGGAGGAATTCGTTTCGGCAATTAATTGACCAATATCAAAAATTAGAACCCTTTTATAATTCACCGAAGAAGAGCTTTTGCCTAAAAATGATTTTTGAGCTATCGCTTCAACAATACTCCCCCGCCCGCAGCCCGGTTCGCCAACCAATAAAACATTGTTAATTTCTTCTTTCCCTAAAATTCTTTCCGCTTCTTTAATTTCTTTTTTATGACCGACAATTTCCCTAAAACCGGACTTTTTGAGAACATCTCTCAAATCGGTGGAATATTTGTCCAGGGCTATAGTATAACCGCTGGCCAAGTCCCGACCAATAGTTCCTTTTTTAAGGAGGTTTTCGCATTCCCAAAACTTTTTTGAAAAAAGAACTTTTTCGTTCACTCTTTCATACCAAAAGACCAAACTTTCAATATCCTCTTTTTTTAAGTTATTTAAGTTTAAAATCTTATCCAACGGTTCACATTCGCAAAAAGCGATTAAAATATCTCCTATACCGATTTTATTATTCCCTCTGCTTTGGGCGATTTTTGCTCCTTCCAATATTACTTTTTCAAAACCGGAACCCCACTTTTCTTTCATTTGAGAGACGTTTTCTTTTACTGTCTTTTTTATTTCCGAAAGAGAGAGTTCTGCTCGGCCAAAAACAAAATCCAGTTCTTCCGACTTTGAGCAAAGAAGAAAATACAAAAGAAGTTCTTTGGTCGCCTCTCGGCTTTCTTTTCTTTTGACCGACTTTAATGTCTCTCGGCAGATTTTTCCAACCTCATAATCAAGGAAAGCTGCTAAATTATAACTTTCGGGGTCCGCTAATAATTGAGAGATTGAGTGTTTGGATTCCGGATTTTTTATTTTTGACTTGAAAAAGAAAGATATTTCAAAGAAAAACAATGTTAAAACCAAACAAATAATGGATTGCCCTAAAAAATGCTCGGAAAATACCTTCAAAAAGAAAAAAAGAAAAATAGCGGTTAATACAAGAAACAAAACTTTGAAAAAGTCAGTAAATTTGAATAACAGGGTTTCTCCCAATTTTAAGGATTGATAAATTGAAGTATTTTTTAATCTGAACATATTACTTAATTTTTTAGACAAGACCCGAACTTATTGGTATTTAATCGCAGTTCTCGCCCACTTAACAAGTTTCCCCTATATTAATTGGATTCCTAAGATAAGAAGATAAATGGAAATAAAGGGGGAAAGAAACCAAAAAAGAAAAATAAAAACACTGATGGCAAAAATAAAAATTTCGGTCAATAAACCGACGAAGATGAGGAAAACTCTCACAATCAGTCCCAAAGTCCGGGAAATCATATTACCGATAAATGTTTCTAAAAATCTTTTGAGGTCAAATCCCCGACCATATGATTCTTTATATTTTCGCCAAGGAGCAAAAAGAGTTTTCAAAAGAGAAAAAACGGAAAAATAATTGAAATTAAAAACTAAAAAACCCTTAGAAACTTTTAATATCTTTAAGGGAACTTCTTTGAAATGCCATTTCAACCACATTAAATATATATTTTTCTTCGGAGATGATTCTAACATTATTTTAAACGATTATTAATTAATAATAACAAATATCTAAAGAAAGAAAAAGAGGCAGGATTTGGGAGTCCTGCCTCTTTACATCCGGTTCTCATTTGAAGAAGTGAGAAGTGGGGGAAATGAGAGCCGGAGAGATCGGGGATTACGTAAGAATACTGAAGATTGCAATTGTATAAAAGATTTTAATTTTCTATTTCAATCTTAGCATACTGATTCCCGCTTGTCAAGATTTCGCCCTTGACAAGAAGCAGAAATCTGACGAGGTTAAACCCAGTATTATCTTATTAACCTACCGACCAACATTCCAACATTTCAACAACTACTGTGGGTGGTACAGGATTTGAACCTGTGACCCCTGCAATGTGAATGCAATGCTCTACCACTGAGCTAACCACCCTTTCTCCCAATTTCATTCTAACATTTTTAGCCAATTTCTGAAAGTTCTGCTATAATAAAAGAAATTAATTAAGACAATGGAGAATTTTATTTTTTACTTTAATCCTAAAAAGAGAAGGGATATTATCTTGAAGTCATTTTGTTATTCCCCTTCCTCTAAAAAAGAATGTGAGTTAGGTAATCTTTATTTGGTTATTGCGTTGAATAAACCAAGAAAGGACTACGATAATCTTTCGGAACTTTTAGAAATTATAAAAAATGAATATTATCATTTGCCGGAAAGAGGAGCAGAGATTTCTTTTAAGGGGGTTTTGGAAAAATCAAACGATTTTTTGAGAAAAGAACGGGAGCAACAGAACGACAAATGGTTAGAAGGATTAAGTTTGTCAATTTTTTCCCTAACCAACGATTTTTTTATTTATTTTTCCCAAAAAAATGGATTGAAAAATATTTTAATTAGGGGAGAAGAATTGTTTGAGATTGGAGAAATTGAAGAAAGCGAATCCCCTACTCAAAAAATGTTTTCAAATATGGTAAAGGGGAAATTAGTCGAGAGAGACAAGATGCTGGTGTTAAACCAAGAATTATTTATTCGTCTTCGGGAAGAATCCCTATTGGGAGAAATAAAGGATTTGGGAAGCCCGAGAGAATTAAAAAGGATTTTTAAAAATGAAAAAGAGACCCTAAAAGAGTTTTTCGGAGTTCTGCTTCTTATTTTCATCAAAAAAGAAAAAAGAAAGATATATTTAAAAATCCCTGAAAGTGTAAAAAAGGTCTTGATTTTAATTTTAATCTTGGTCATACTCTCAATTTTGGGGCATTATCTATTCTAAATTTAAAATCTATCAACGAGTCCGGGTCTCGTTGATAGAACATTAAGATGTTATTTAGGTGCGTTTTGGGACGATCGTCCTAGAATGACCTTTTTCCCCCTTTTTCTCCCTTTTTTGCCTATATCTATCTATTTATTTATTTTATAACAAATCCTGACGATCGGCGATATTTGTTATAAAATGTTTCTTTTGCCTTATCCTGTCTATCTTTACATTTGGGTGCGTTTTGGGACGATCGTCATAGAATGCACCTGAATTTGTTGAGAGAAAAATTAAGAGAGAAGTTTTTTATTTAACGGAAATTGTTCAAAAATTTATTTTTATTAGTTTTTATTTTTTCGCTATTGACGAAATTAAAAATGTATGCTATCATCTAAGCAGTAGCCGATAAAGATTTATCGGTTTAAAAATTAAAAATTAACCATAATCATAAAGGAGGTAAAAAAGATGAAGATGGGAACAAAAGCGAGATGGAAAATATTATTCGGATTTGTAGCAGTTCTGTCACTTTCTGTCCTGGTGATTCTCGTGAGCAGTTATCTCTCTATTCACTCCGAAAATGGCTTAAGAGGAGCAGAATATCGTTATTTCCCGGATAATGCCATTACCGAATCCGGTAAAGAAATGTCGATGGGACTTGCCTTTAATGTTGAGCCCGAGGATTCCGTCATCGTGACGGTAACGCTCACAAAGAGGGGCAAAGTTTATTATTTCGATCGAAGGGCAACCGAAGAAAAAGGAAAGTGAACTTCAGCAGAACTAAAAACCCACCCCGGGAAAATTGGGTGGGTTTTTTATTTACACCTTTGGATAAAACTATTTCAATTCCACTTTGGCACCGGCTGCTTCAAATTTTTTCTTGATTTCTTCGGCTTCTTCTTTCCTAACGTTTTCCCTTACTACTTGAGGTTCTTTTTCAGCTGCTTCAACTAAGTCCTTTGATTCTTTCAGCCCCTTTTGAGTCAGGTCTCGAATAACCTTAATAACTTCTATCTTCTTATCCCCTATCCCGACCAGTTCTATATTAAAAGAACTTTTTTCTTCCGGACCTGCTGAAGCGCCAGCCGAAGCACTGGCTGCTGGAGCAACCATCATTTGAGGAGAAGAAGAAACATTGAATTTTTTCTCTAAGACCTGAACTAATTCCGCTAAATCAACGGTCTTCATCTCTTCAATTTCCTTAACTAACTTCTCAAACTTTTTAGGAATCTCAATGGATTCTTCTTTTGATTTTTCCGCTTTTTTTTCTTCTGTCATATTAACTAAATTCAAAATACAAGAGTCAAAACGCAAAATATTCGAAAATATTTTTTACATTTTACTTTTTCATCTTGATTTTTGATTTTTGATTTTTAAGTTTATGCTTTGGCTTTTGCCAAAACACATATCAGACCTTTAATATTGCCCTTAAAGACATTGGCTAAGCCCGAAATAGGGCTCTTTAAACTATAAACTAATTTAAACAACAATTCTTCCCTTGAAGGCAATTGGGCAAATTTATCAATTTCTTCAGGAGTTAAAAGGATATATTTTTGATTTTGCTTTTTGTCCCTACTCGCTCCGCCTAAAATTTTTAGATTTTCATTTTCTTTTGAGGATTGATAACAAATTTTACTGGGAGCCAACTCGTCTTCCGAGCTGAAAACCAAAGCTAATTGACCCTCAATTTCTTCAATCCCTTGAAGAAACTCTTTTTCTTCCGCTTTTTCCAAAACCTT
>Ga0265594_1000222_pt1 | contig 46529 bp, 53 predicted proteins | sample saktaG_11_FD_190147 | JGI IMG/M metagenome (GOLD analysis project Ga0265594, IMG submission 190147) | Saline water microbial communities from Sakinaw Lake, British Columbia, Canada - sak_2011_5_24_80m | ecosystem: Environmental > Aquatic > Non-marine Saline and Alkaline > Saline ...
CGCAAGGCGATTGGAGTCGCATCCTCCGCTGCGCAGAGGAAGTTCAACCTCCACAACAAACCAGTCTAAAACACTGGCTTGCTTGAATGCAAAGATACCGCCGCCTTCAGGCGGCGGTCATTCATTTTTTAATGAAAAAGCTTATTATTTATTTATGAAAATGAGGCAGAGGAGCCCTAGGAACCTGAGTGAAGACGAACTAGGCCTGCTTTTTGGCGTTGACGCCGGCGGCCTTGAGAAGGCAGTCGCGGGAGCCAGGGAGGTTGCGGATATTTTCGCTCGTAATCTGCAGGGTTACTTTGGACTCTTTGAATTTACTGATAACCATGATGATCTCCCGGTCGCAGTTGCAACTCCCCGAATCAAACCCTCCTTCGCCGAGGCGAAGCCAGTAATATTCGAGGGAACGATTCATAACATGATGAACCCAAAGTTTGGGCCCGACGAGGGGCTTAAGGATATTGCAATCGCGGTCTTGCGCGTTGGAGCGGGTAAATTCAGCCTGCACGTCCTTGACCCCGAAGCCCGCACATCCAGGCCGATGCGGCCCAATGAGAAGAAGATATTACTCGGGCAAAACGTCACCGAAGCGAGCATCAGAAGCGCCCTTAAAGTCGGCAGGCAAGTGAAGGAACTTCCCATAACCCCTTCTGATAACTTTGATCCTGATGACATTCTGGGCTGGATGTCGGGTTCGTGAGGCCTATAACGCAGGATGAATCTTTCCTGGATTTCCTATTAATGCGTTTTATAATCAATGATTCCTCCTGTGTAACCATCAATGTAAACGTAGGTTCCAGGCGAATTAGAGTAAACGAACCTTCCTCCACCCCCTCTCCCTGAAGACTCAACCACAACCCATATCCCAAGAAGGTGTCTTTCACTAAAACTTAAATTTTCAATACTTTTTAAGTATTCTGGCGAGCGACTGTATTCTCCGTAAGTCCACTTCATCGACAACAGGTCTGATAGGACATAGTCCTCGTATTCTACCAGGAACTTGTCTGCATGAATGCTTAAGGGGGATTTTGGGGGAATATAATAAGTGCTTATTTCACCTGATGTTTTACCAGATTCTATTGCAATTGTTATTGCTTCAGCCGAGCTTATGTAATCGAGACTTAGATGTTCCGTCAAGTTTGAGTAGGCAAGGCTTGTGAAAAGTAGTGTCGCTAAAATTACTACCATTAAGCCCTCCTTAGACTTGACAGTTTCATTGAATAGCGAGTTTTTCGAAAGTAATCTGCTAGTGAAATACCCGAAAAACAATAATCCAAATATTATGCCGGTAATAAACCTCACTATATTCGAGCTTTCACTTAATCCGAGAATGCTCTGGCTTACTCCATCGATTCCTATAGGTGTGAATGCGAATGCCAGAAGTTTTATAGAGTACATTTTTTCCCGGATTTTTCCTGAGATAAAGGGCGTTGTAAGCCCAAATACTGAGCCCACGTATATTCCAATGCACCTTGCGCATACTGGCAGGGGTATCCCGGCGATTATGAAGCTTCTTTCCGGCATCTGATGGCAAAGGTAGGTGAATGCTGATAAAATGTATGCGTAAGCTCCAAGATTCACATACTTGGGGTTAAGTGATGCTAGAAGGATTGGTGCGACAGTAAGGTAAACCACAAATACGACGTATAGTCCAAACGTTATCGCAAGCAAGTAGTATGCAAATACGATGACAGACTTTTTCACAAATAACCCAGCCTCATCAACTTGTTCCTTCAGTCTGCGGGATTTCTCATCGGCTCGATCAATAAATTCTTCAAAGGGATCATCCATCTTCAGCAATTATAGTTTTTCCTTCAAAAGCTTTCCCACCACCTTCACATCCCCCCTCCCATTCATCTTCGCCATGACCTGGTCCACAACCCTTTCTTTAGAAAAGACAGCGCGAATCAAAAGATTCGCGTGTCCAGAAATCAGCAAAGCTGATTTCTCGGAAAGCGTTGACGGAAAGAAACTTATTTTTCATATTTCTTCAAATATTCTCTAACACCTTCGGGAGTTTTAGGATACGTAGAAGCTCCGTAATCTGTCAATGTATTCTCTAAAGTAATTATTACCTGCTCTGGTGCTGCAGTTCCATGTGTCGCCTTCATAACCTCTCCCATTAGGTAATTAATCGAATTTTCCTCCCCTTTGAGATAATCTAATATTGGTTTAACGTTTTCGCTCAATACGGAATAACTTATATCCTCTAATTCAGATTTGTCTGATTTTTTTACAAGTCCCTCATCGGAGACGATTTTTTCCGGGCTTTCTCCAGAGTCTATTACCCGCTCTAAAAGCTTTTTACCGACATTATCAGTGATCTTCCCGGACGACACTAGAGTCAAAAGCTCTACGACAATGCCCTCGTTTAACTTAGACTCTCCGTATTCTATACCCCTGTATTTTAACTGCCCCAACACTTCCCTGCTAATCCAAGTCGCAGCCAAAGTGGGGTCAATCTTCCCAGAAACATTTTCAAACAAGTCAGCAATATCCTTGTCTTTCACAAGGGTTTTAGCGAAATTCTCGGATATACTCAAGTCTTTTAAAAACCTCTTCCTCCTAGTCTGCGGCGTCTCAGGAAGCTCAATACCTTCAACGTATCCTCCATCAAATTCCTGCGGAGGAATATCCGGATCCGGAATGTACCTGTAGTCGTCGGCAGTCTCCTTAACCCTTTGAGCAGTCGTGATCAAACTCTTCTCGTTGAATCCGCGCGTCTCCTGGGTTACGGTCAAACCCCGCTTCATAAGCTGCTTCTGCCTTATAATCTCGTACTGGATTGCCTTGAAAGCACCCTTCACAGAATTTATGTTTTTAATCTCGACTTTAGCTCCACCCTCAATAGAAATGTTGGTGTCAGCCCGCATAACGCCTCCAACGTCAACAACACGCTCAGTATAATTCAAAAGGTTGGTAAGCTCTCTTAGAAATATCCTCGCATCAACCGCCGATTTCATGTCCGGTGCCGTCACAATCTCGATTAACGGAACCCCACTCCTATTGTAATCCACCCTCCCGGATTCAAGGTCGTATCTACCGGGATCCTCCTCCAAGTGAACCTCCCAAATACCAACCCCAGAAAGATTACCTTCAACTCCTATAGGCTCGCTCGTACGCTGGTAACCCGACGGTAAATCAGGGTAATCATAGTGTTTCCGCTTTACGAAAATATTCTCATTGGTAACCACCTTACACTCCAAGAGCTCTGCGATCATAATCGCAGTCTCTATAGCATATTCGTTTAAAGGGTAAGGTTTGGCGCCAGGCATCCCAGTGCAGACGGGGCAGGTATTCACGTTAGGCTCCCCAGTCTCCCAGTAATTCGTCTGGCAGTAGCAAAAGAGCTTCTGCCTGCTTTTTACTGGAACGTGAATCTCCAAACCAATCTTCACATTAATATCATCACTCATTGCATAGGTATACGAATTTCATAAAAAATAATGTTTACTCGTAAGAAGCCTTAATCACAAGTTGGGGAATCAGCTCTGCAAGTTCCCAAGGTTTATCCTCAAGAAGTGTATATATGTCGGATTACGTCCATGGTCGTAACTATTCCCAAGGGTTTTCCGTCTTCCATTACCGGGAAGCCTCCAAGGCCTGTTTCTTTTACCATTGCCACTATCTCTGCCAGATCCTGTTCGGGTCGCACTGATATTACCTCCTTTTCCATGATGTCTGAGACCCTGACACTCAGTGTTTCTTCGGCGAATACTCCCTTAAACTCTCCTTTAGTTAGAACTCTTAGTAGGTCGAATTGAGTTACAATCCCAATAATTTCTTCCTCGGAAATCACTGGAAGCCTTCTCAACTTGTTTCTAACCATGATTTTTGCGACGTCGGACAACATCATGCCGGGACTTGCACTCACAACCTCTTTTTTCATGACTTCGGAGACCTTCACTCCAAATTCCTCGGTGGTTGGGAGCACGTCTCTCTCAGAAAGTATCGCAATCACCTTCAGGTGTTCATCATCGTCTACAATCGGGATTAGGCTGGTTCCCTTTTCCAGCATGACTTTTACGGCGTCATCAATCGAGGATTTACGGTTCAGATATACTGCCTGAGACATTATCTTTGATATCGGGCAGTTTATGGCTGCGAGAAAATTCCTGTCAAAGTCTTTCTCGATGATATTGTACTTTTCCCCGCCTCCTAGAAAGTCGATTATGTCCACGGATTTGGCTACTCCCTCAAGCCTGCCGGAACCTGCGTCAGTTACGGGAATCCGCCTGAAATCGTGTTCCAGCATAAGTTCCGCCACGTTTTTAATCGAGTTTGCAGGGTGTGTTGAAATAATATTTCCCTCGGCGACGACCATTATGTCCCCGTCTTTCCTGGCCGGGTGATGTTTATACTCCCTAACCTTCCTCTCCCTTGAGCCGTGTGAGTCGGAATACCTGTTTAAACCTAAATCCACGTTAATTCACCTCATTTTTCGCATGATAGAAGAAATTTTTATTCACCGTGCACTATCTTGCAGATTTTACGGATAATATCCACCCGGTCAGCCGCCTGGAAAACGTTTCTTCCAATCGAGACTCCGTGAGCTCCACAGTCAATCGCATCCTCGATCATCGAAAGTAGTGACTTCTCACTGTCAATTTTCGGCCCGCCCGCAATCACGATGGGTGCGGGACACCCTCCAACAACGTCCTTGAAAGTCTTCTTATCACCAGTGTAAACCGTCTTTATAAGGTCTGCGCCAAGCTCAGCTCCCAGTCTTGCAACGTGTTTCACATACTTTACGTCGTGGCCGTCTTTAATGTCTTTTCCTCGAGGATACATCATGGCTAAAAGCGGAATCCCGTATCTATCGCAGTCGCGAGTGATTTTTCCGAAGTCGGTAAGCATCTGGGACTCGTCTTCCGCACCAACATTCACGTGAATGCTGACTGCGTCAGCTCCAAGCCTAACAGCCTCCTGCACCGTCCCCACCAAAACCTTGCAGTTTGGATCGGGTCCAAGACACGTTCCGGCAGACAAGTGTATTATAAGGCCTATGTCTGATCCGTAACCCCTGTGACCCCACTTCACCATGCCCTTGTGCATGAGCACTGCGTCAGCTCCTCCCGCTGCAACGTCGTCTACAGTCTTTGCCAGGTCTTCAAGGCCCTCTATGGGTCCTACAGTCACCCCGTGGTCTAGCGGCACGATCACGGTGTTGCCGCTTTTGCGATCTAAAATCCGTTCAAGCCTAATCTTCTTTCCAATCATTTTAGGAATTAACTATTGCAGAGAACGTATTTAAAAGCGTTGTTCACACCATTATCACGCATTTCCCTCAGCTGTAACATCGTGTCTGTGAATACTTTCGTGGCTTACAACTCGTGCGTGAATCCTGGTTTTAGGAAATATTTTTTTTGCCTTATCCAATATTCCCCTGGCAACGTCTTCAACGAACTTGGGGTTTGAATGCATTTTCTCGACGACTTCAATTTCATCCGGGGTTTTTAAAAGCGTGTACGTGGGACTTGAAAAGGAATTTTCGCAAACATCAATCAAAGTTTCGAAGGCAATTTTCTCATTAATGTCTGCCTCTACACTCAACTCTGCTATCGCACGCTGGATATGGGGTTTCCCACCAGTATTTTCCATGCTGTGAGGGCACACGGTATTTCCAACGACGAAAACCGTAAGTTTTTTCGAGTACATACCATTCTCCTTCAAAACCCTGACAACCACGTCGTGGGTCTCCATGGTCTTTCTACCCGTCGCAGGCGTCTCCCGCTCTACAACAAGTTCTGTTTCAAGCACTACCTCACCCCGTAAATAAGGGTGCTTGTTTGAAAGCCTAACCAACATGCTTTTCGCAAGCACCTCCAGACTCTCATGCGTCACTTCACTCTCCTCCCCAATAGACTCTGTAATCGCCTCTACAAGCCTGCTCATGTGCGCTCCCTTCTTCTTTTTCGGCAAATCAACAGTTAAACTTATCCTCGGTATGAACTTGTAGGAGTGGCCCCGCCACTTAGTCTTGACTAGTGTTCGAACATTTGTCACCCCAACTTTTTCCAATCCCAATTCCACTTCAGGAATCTCGTCTTGCGTGTCTTTTTTCATTTCTACTTCACCCCAATAATCTTGTGCAATTGCGGGAGCACTCTCCCCTCCAGTTTTGCTTCAAGAGCTTTCTCGATTAGCCAATTAATCTTTTCAAGTTTGTCTGGTTGTAGATACACTTCGACGGGCGCTTTATCGATTATCTTCTTGGCGTACGCCAGATCCGTATCGTCTGCCACAACGACCTTGACGTAATCGGAAGCCTTAAGTTTTCCCATTATAGATTCGTCGCTTTCCTCTTTCGAGCTCGGTGGCTTCAAATCCAATGCCACGGAATCCACACTCGAAAAAACTTCCTCATCGTAGATGCTCCCGTTAGTCTCGAGAATGATTTTATACTTTTTTTCTTTTAGGGCTTGTATGAGCTTTCTGAGTTCATCGACCTGAAGGAGCGGCTCACCACCGGTGATGCACACCGTCTTGATTTGTTTGCCTTCTACTTCCCCCATAATATCCTCTACACTCATCTCCCTGCCTTCACCCCAGCTTTCCGGCGTGTCACACCAACTACACCTCATGTTACAGCCAGCCATTCGAACGAACGCCTGCGGCTCCCCTATAAACCTCCCTTCACCCTGAATGCTTTCGAAGATTTCAATAATTTTCATTGTCGCATAATCCTCTCATGATCGTGTTCATGCTTATCAAGGGGATAGATATCTTGGATTAGAGAGATTAGTGGGTGCTCTATTTCGAGGATTGGTTTGTCCGCGTTTAAGGAAAGCAGGTATTCAATGCCTGTGCGGCCCTCCCGACGGTGTCTCACAAGTCGTGCTACTTCATCCAATCCCCGTGAATCCGCGAACTCGGGGAAGAATCCGTTTAAGGCCGCGCCCAAACAGTCTGGTCCGACTCTATTTAGGATTCCCTGGTTATCTATCGAATGCATGGCTGCGGTAAGATTTTTTACTGATCCCGCGATGTAACCTACCGCTTGTGCGTAGGTCATACTCCAAAGGTCATGGGTGTTTTCAAAGTCGCATTGCGTGGGACTGCGCACTCCCTCTCTGATTCTTCTGAATCTAACGTTACCTAAGTTAGGTTGCATCTGTACAATACCTCGGTCTACGAAGAGACGTGCAAGCCCAGTGGTTCCTCCTGCAAATGCTTCGAGGTCTCGTCTCCAATTGAAGAGGTGGTCAATGCTTGCTGCAGCAATCAGATCGCCGTATTTAATATTTGTGATTCCAGTCGCCCCTAAATGACCGGCGATAAAGGCGAAGTGAGATAATTGTTTAGGGTCATCTGTATCAAGAAACCTTCGAACCATTTCCGGATTACCTCCAGTTTCTTCGACATCAGCCATAACTTGGCGGATCATCCCCTCTCTTATTTTCGGAGTTTCCGCCAGCATTCGTCCAATGTATGTTTGGTTCGTTGATGTTGCATCAACGTCGCCGCGCTGGTCGAAGTCGGGAAGATTTGATATCACAAATCCTTGATGTGAACCATCTGGTCCCTGAAGTTTTGACCATACACCAAAAAATTCTGGTTGGTCAACAGAATCTGTCAAATCACGTCGGTTTCTTGCAATCCACATCATCCCAAATTCCCTTACTGATTGGAAGAAAGCTTGTCGTCCCAAGTAAAACGGTGGGTAGGGGTTTAGTGTCATTCTCCCTTGATCATCCCATAGCGGGTAATGAGGAGTTATGTTCTTGGGAATATCTGCCCCCAAATACTTCCTGTGCATTTCCATCACATCAAAGAGTGTGGTATCTTCAGGGTCAAACCTAAGTCCCTTAGCATAATGGGCATAGGATGCCTGATCTAGCGTTTCCACATCTCCGGGGAGTATGAGCAGACTTCTGCGCGGTATATTGAAAAAAACAGGTTCCCCGGGAGGCGGCTCCCATGGAAGCGGTGTCGTAACCCCTTCAATAAACTCTGAAGCTGTTATGGCAGTCTCGATTTTTCTCCAGTCTCCGTCAGGGACGCGGGCAGCAGTATTCGCGTCGTAGTAGACTTGGGCATTTCTCACACCAGCAGCGTCTTCTACAGTAACGGTCTCAAGGTTTATATCAGCAAGCTCGGGGGAAATCTCTGTAAGCTGCTTTATAACTTTTCTCTCCGCCCTCTTCCCGTGTTGTTTTAACATGGCTTATTCAACTTCCCTCATCTTCCACCTTCACGATCAAGTCTTCTATTTTCTTTTCGACTTGCTTGTTGTTTTCAAGCTCATCTGACTTCCTGTATTGTTCAAGGGCTTCCTCCAGGTCTCCCTTGTTTTCAAGCACCATCGCGCAGATTCGGTATGTTACCGGGTCGTCTGGGGAAAGCTCTCTGGCTTTAGCCAGGTTTTCCTCGGCTTCCTTAAATCTCTTTTTCTGAGATAGTGTGAGAGCGAGCCCGCAAAAGCTTTTGCTGTCTTGTGGATTCAATTTCACAGCTTTTCTAAAGTATTTCGCAGCCTTGTCGAGCTTTCCGTAGCGCCCGTAAATCCGGGCGAGTCCGTAGGTGGCCTCAGAATGCTTGGGATTGATTTTGATGGCCTTTCTATAGTATTTTATCGCTTTTTTACGGTCGCCATCCTCCTTTATGACCGCGAGCCTGAAGAATGCGTCGGCGCTTTCGCCGCCGTCGTGTATCACCATCTCATAATACTCTCCAGCAGCCTCCTCTTCACCCCTCTCGAACAAGATGTCAGCACGCTCAAGTGCCTTCTTCGCTGAAATCGCAAGCTCATTAATCTTTTTCGTCACCTTCCGACCACCACCATAAACTCACGGAATTTCCCGAAGACAGGGCGTTCGGGAAGTGTCCTGTGCTCGACAACGTTGTAGTCGGAAAGAAGGTCTTCAAGCCAGTCTTCTCTCGTGTATGCGAAGGCTTCAATTTTATGGCCGATATGCCTTACTTGCTCTTTCGTAAACAATGGCATCTGCGCGAAGACTACTGGCGCGACTTCTAGTTGAGCGTCCAATAGCTTTCTGATTTTGTCTTTCGGGAAGTGTTCGAGGACTCCTCTGCTTGAGGTGGCGTCGAAACTGTCTGGCCCGAAGACGTCGACGATGTTGAAGAAGTCGGCTGCTTTGAAGGTTATGTCTTTTCCGTATTTCCTTGCATTCTCGCGTGCGGCTTCCAACACTCTCTCATCCCTATCGAAGCCCGTCACCTTGAAGTAGAGGGATAACGGTATTGCCGTATACCCCGGCCCACAGGCGGCCTCAAGAACACTCGCCCCCTTCTTAATGTATTTAAAGTAGATCGGAAGGTCCTTTTTCACCGCCTCACGAGCCATATTAAAAGAACCGTCTGTGAGATACAACTGTCCGCCCTCCCTGAACTTGTAAAACCAATCTCCTTCCATTTTACGGATTATTAAGCCATTGACTCCCTTTTGAAGCCATGAAACCGGGGAAGGCCGCTACAAAAGGATTCAATTCGGGGTTTAGGATGTTTGTCTCGGCCCTGAGCAGCAGGTATTGGAAAAACAGTTGGTCTGCGGGCACTCCACATTTCCTGGTGAATTCATCCATTTGTTCGGCTGCTCCGGTACTTGAGAGAAGTTGCTTCCCTCTGAAGGGATTTGATTTCTTCCAAGGTTAATACTCCCGTAAACTGGGCTGCAACATACATGATCTCATCGTTTTCAGTTAATTCGGGCTTCTCTCCTCTCGCGTTTTTCAAGGCTTCACTTCTTAAGGCAGCTTTCCTGCGCCGGGCAGATACGGGGTGTATTATTCCCGGAACCTTTCTTAATCCATAGGACACCCAATAAGAGACTTCTCCTTCCAACTCCCGTGTTAATTCCCCACCTCCAAGACCATCTGCTATAAGCTCCTGCCTTCTCTTATCTATATACTGATTAAGGCCTTGAGCCATCCGGGGGTCATCTGATTTCTCCTTGGATTTATGTGTCATTTCTCACTCTCAATTTGTCGTTCAAGTTGAATTGCAAGTGACGTGAACCATTCAACGCCGTGTTCTGGTGTGACACTCATTCCAACGTAGTCTGGTATCGTCTCTATTGTCCCTCCCTGCCTATCCCTTCCAATGAAACCGTAAATCGCCTGCACGACAGCCGGGTCCTCGGCCTCCAATCTATGGACTTTTTTTATCGTCATATTCTATCGGGTCTTCCACCCCCACATCCTTAAATCCTCGGAGTCGTAGCGTGCAGCTGTCGCACGTCCCGCAGGCTTTGTCTTCCCCTCGGTAGCAGCTCCACGTATTTTCAAATGGAACTCCAAGCTTTACTCCCAGCTCGATTATCTCTTTCTTCGAGAGCTTGATGAGCGGCGTCTCGATTTTTACGGGGTTTCCTTCGACAGCCCGTTTTGTCGCGAGGTTCGCCATTTTCTGGAAGGCTTGGATGTACTGCGGCCTGCAGTCGGGGTAGCCGGAGTAGTCGATGCTGTTCACTCCAATGTAGATGGCGTCGGCTTCGACTACTTCAGCCCAGGCAAGGCAGTATGCGAGCATGATAGTGTTGCGGGCGGGAACGTATGTGGGCGGGATGCCTTCGCCTCCCGCGTCGGGAACGTCGATCATCTCGTCGGTCAATGCGGAACCACCCAGTGCACGCAAGTCGATTGTGATTATTTTATGTTCAGCCGCGCCCACAGCTTCAGCGATCTTCTTTGCGCATTCGACCTCTCGATCGTGGCGTTGGCCGTAGTCGAAAGTGAGCGCATGGATCTCATAGCCGGAATCCTTTGCAACAAAAGCCGTCACCGCACTGTCCAAGCCGCCGGAAATAAGGCACACAGCTTTTTTCACTTTAGTAGACTCCATTTTACAGTTTCGTGCAGAACCAGGAATCTGCGACATGGCCTCTCTTATCGTAGGCTAGTGAACCCTGGTGTTCAATGTGGTATCCGAGATTGTGGGCTGTCCTCTCAACAAAATCACGGTTGTGTTCTTGCATAAAAACGTCACATAATGCTATGCAACCTTTGTTTTGAGTGATCTCACAAGCTTTTTCCAAGTAACCTCTAGGATTGCGTTCGAAGGGGCTGTTGATAATGTCTCCGAAAACTACAAGGTCAGCACCATCAGGTATTTTCACTCTGGGAAAGTCGACAGCCCTAAGATCCATTTCCCCTTCTACATCCGGGAACTCTCGATCGAGCATTTTCCTGTACTCCCCTATAAGGGGTTCGTAGGTGTCGATTAAAATCAGGTTTGCATCTCTTCTCAAGACTTCTTTGGCTACCTCACCGTCCTCTGTTGTTCCCACAAGCACTACTGTATTGCCCTCCTGGATTCCGAAATATTTTAGAAATTCACGGGCTCGGACTTGGTTTTCGTTTTCTTCATCGGGTTCAAGGTCATCTCCTCCCCTCTGTTTGAATGCTACCATCTAATCACCCCCTCATCCACTTTTTTCCACCCATTTGCGGTCGCCTTCCCACAGGCGGATTTTACAGACGTTCAATTTTCCGTCAAGCTGCTTCCAAACCCATTCCGTAATGATCTCAGCTGTGGGATTTTCGACCACATTATTTAAGTTCTCATGGTCAAGCTTGGAAAGTACTTGCTCGTCCACTATATCTTTCAGTTTATTAAAGTCCAAGACCATTCCGTCCCCGCCTACATTGTCTTCCACTTCCACGTCCAGCCTGTAAGTGTGGCCGTGGGGATTTTCGCATTTACCCTTGTAGTCCGGCAAAAAGTGTGCTGAGTCGAAATGGAATGTTCTACCAACCCTCATTTTTCTCACCCTCAAATTTATTTCTTCCGTGGCGGTTGTCGATTTCGTCGAGAGCGTCCAAAAGCTTCCTGCAGGCCGTTCGAACGGCGTCCGACAGGTTTACGAACTTTTTGTCGTCTCCGACGTGAACCCTCAAATCATCCAAAATCTCTTGGGGCATCTCAACACAAATCTTAGGCATATATTCCACCAGTATTCTACAGGTAATACTCTGAGAATATAAGTATTTAAACCAGTGATTTGGAAAAATGCAAATAAGAATAAAAAACGCGAAATCACGGTTGTGCATGCATAATCATAAAAATTACCATTTTTGGCACTGTTAAATATGCGGGGGATTTTTTATAAGGGGGTGAGGGCGGATACTGGCTGATTTTTAGAGTGTATTCTATCCATGTCCACGGCGGACTAGTTCATATGGGGCAGGGTATGCAGTAAAATTTCAGAATCATTACAAAATCCCATCCACACAAGGTAGGGTACTGCTGCATACCCCTTTCATTTTTCCGTGTTTTTCAGGATTTCATGCTTTTCATGAAAATTGTCCCTCTCTTATTTTCTCTTAAATTTTTGTTGCGTCCCCGTTTCTTTAGCGCAATTTTCTAACGAAAAAGTAGATACTGCGTACTTTTATGCATATACTTCGTTGGTTTAATGGTGATCCCATATGGCTGAAAATGTTAATCAGGAAGAATTAGAAAGTCTTGTAAGAGGGACAATTGAAAGCTTAAAAAAGGGGACAGAAAGTAGTGGTTTTCACATCTTAAATCCCATTGAATTTGAGTTAGCAGTTGTTAGGATTACTGATAAAGGTGGTGATGTGAAACTTCGTGTTGTTGAAGCTGGTGGAAAATACAGCAAAGAGGAAGTATCAAAAATAAAATTTAAATTAGGGCAAGGATCCTCATTTCGTGCTATGTCACGTTAATTTTACTATAATTTCAACTTCAAAACAACTTCCTTAACTGTTTTTGTGCACCTTTCTATTTTTCGCAGTCTATCGGTTTTAAAACCTGAATCCAAATCGCTGTTAAATCACTTTTATTACTTTAATTCATAATATTTTTCCGAGGGTGATGATGGCTAACTGGAGGGATTTTGTTCTCGAAAGAATCGGGATGGAAAAACAGGGGGTGACCAAGCAGGCTTTATTCAATATTGCGGGGAAGGGCGGTAAGGTTGAGAAGAAGACTGTTAACGCTTTCATCGACTCTCTTGTGGAATGGGAAGTAGTCGAGGAATACAAGTCTAAGAGCCAGAGGAAATACCGCCTGAAAAAGCCCGAGACTAAACGCAAGTCTGGGGAGAAACCCATAATCGTTTTCGGAAGCCAGATTCCAACCGCTAGAATCAGAAATGCTGCGAAAGACGCGTTAAACCGTAAGACCATCTCAACCGACGACATTTTCGTCAAAGACTACCTCCAGGAAGACGAGGAAAACCTGATGATCAAAATCGCAATACTAGACCACATAGAAGAAGAACTCAAAGCAATCCACAATGAATACAAAGTCACCCGGAAAAACAAGCTGACAATAGTAATCGACTAATTTTTATTCTCAAAAAACCCATAATTAACTGAGAGAGTGGTCTCGCACACAACATAATTTAACTACTCTCGCAGGACCCGAGGGAGCCTATCGGTGAACACGGGATCCAATGGCGGGTAAATAATTAACGCGATGCAGTACCACTCTCTCACAACCCTTTTCTAAAGTATGATCAAATGAGCCACGTGCGCTCCCTTAGACCGCTTAGTGGCTCTTCACTCTTCTTCATCGGGCGAGACGTTCCTGTCGATGAGTCCTTTCCTCCCGATGAGTGCGTGCCGCAAATTCAGTATTCCAAATGAGTATTCAAAGGGCTCCTGGTCTTCAAGGACTATGGGAATATTTTTAATGTCCGGCACGTCAACCAAAACCTTGGCTAATCCATACAAGTTTATCTCCCCGAAACCGGGGAGAAGATGCGCGTCCTGGCCCTTGAACGTGTCGACCATGTGGATTAATCCAATATGGTCTTGAATGGATTTGATAGTCTCGAATAACTCCCCCAAATCCTTCCTCCACATATAATAGTGGGCGGTGTCAAAGCAAAAATACGCTCCAGGCACTTCTTTCACGAACTTTAAAAGATCACTCCTATCCCTCAAATACATGCCTTCCTCAGGCCTATTCTCAAAACACGGTTTTATGTCAGCCTGCTGACACAAGCTCACAAGCTCCTTGGAATGCTCAATCATCTTAACCCTCTTCTCCAAGGTGCTAGTATGGAAGACGATCCTGTCGCCGTTCACCTGCCTTGCGAAATCTATGGATCGGATGAACATCTCCCTCCCCTCGTCGGTGCCAAGGTCTGCCCAAGACCCCTCGTTGGGGAATGGCGCGTGCACTGAAAAGTCCGCGCCGAAGTATGTTTGGAGGATGAGGAGCTCTTTTAAATCGTCGTCTGAGACTTTCGGATACATTGGGGATATGTGCACGTGGTCTGAGTACCTCAGGCACATCTTGACTGCGGACACGACGTCCAAATCCGGGAACGAAGAAGTTGCAAGTCCAATTCTCATTTTGTTTTCACCTCATGTTTTCAAGTCTGCTGGTTCTTTCCTCTGCTGGAGGATGAGTGCTAATTTTCGGTATTTCATCAAGCCGGAAATATTCCTTGAACTTCGACGTCGTGGACAACAATTTAGTCCGCCCGTGTTTTCGAGCGGAAACAAGCTCCATGTCTATGAGCTTTTTAATGTAGTAGTAGGTGCGCGTTCCCCTGGACTTTACGAGGCTGGTCTGTGTGACTGGCTCGTCGTGGGCTATGACTGCGAGAGTCTTGAGCATTGCCTGGCTCATCTCGGTTTGAGGTGCCATAAACATCACTTCATCTTCGACTTCTGGGCGGAGGTGCATTAAAGCTTTTTTCGAGTCGAAGGTTATGGTTATTGCGGAATTTCGCTGCGAGTATTCGTTGGAAATTTCTTCCACTTTTTTTTGAATTTCTTCCTTGCTTGAACCGGCCACCTCAGCAAGCTCAGAGTATTTGACTTGTCTCCCGGCGATGAAAAGTGCGGCTTCAATGAGCGTTTTTGTGTCGGACATGGTATCAGATATTGTTTGAAAGCTTTAATATATCCCAGTTTGATTTAATTAGTATACTATGGAGAAATTGAGGCGAGTCGTAATTAAGGTCGGCACTTCATCTGTCACGGAGGAAGAGTTGAAGCTTTCCAAGAAAAAGATCCGCTACATCGTGGATGAAACCCTAAGCCTTAAGAATTTGGGTGTGGACGTCTTAATCGTCTCCTCCGGGGCGATTGCGGCGGGAGTGGGGGAGTTTGGGCTAAAAATCAAGCCCCGCGACTTGAAGATTTTGCAGGCGACGGCTGCTGTAGGTCAAAACGAGCTTATGAAGGCTTATGGGAAGGCTTTCGCCAGATTCGGGATTAAGGTCGCTCAAGTGCTTTTGACGAGGGAGGACTTTACAAACCGGAAGAGCTACTTGAACATTAAAAACACGTTGACGTCTCTTCTAAAGCTTGGGGTTGTCCCAATCATCAACGAGAATGACAGTGTTTCCGTGGATGAGATAATCGCAGGTGACAACGATAATCTGGCGGCTATTGTTGCAGTCAACCTTTCCGCGGACGCGCTAGTCCAGATTTCCGACACCGGCTTTAGGATGAACCGCGGGGACAAGCAGGTTGTGCCCGTCATACCCCAGATAACTGAGGAAATCCGGAATGCTGCGGGCGGCGGAAGCTCGCGCGGCCGGGGAGGAATGGCCTCAAAGATTATGGCTGCTGAAAAAACAATGAATTCGGACGTAGACATGTTCATTGTAGGGTCGAAGAAGAAGGGGGCGATAAAAAAAGTTTTAACCGACACGTCCAACAAAAACTTAATAGCTTATAATTCAACGCTCTTCCCATCCCAAGGGAAACTCACAGACCGCGAGCACTGGCTCCTTTTCAGTTCTAAGCCGTCGGGAAGTGTTTTTGTTGATTCAGGCGCCAAGAAGGCTTTGAAAAACGGGGGAAGCCTCCTTCCGTCCGGGATAATCAATGTGTCTGGTTCATTTAAAGTAGGTGATGTTGTGACAGTACTCGACGATAATGGAATGGAGTTTTCGCGAGGCATTGTAAATCACTCGAAAGACGACGTGAAAAAGATCATGGGAAAACACACCAGAGAAATAGAGAAAATCCTAGGGCGAAAATGCAAGTGCGAAGTAGTATACCGCGGCAATATGGTGTTCGTTTGAAATTTTTTCAATTCTTAAATCCTATAAACTCTTTTCGACTGTGAGATTCAACATTAAGGTTGTGTGAAATCATATTGAAATAAAAGAATATGAGGTGGAGTATCTACTCTATGGGGCCTCTAAGAACACCATACTCTCGGTGGGGTGCGGTGTCTCCAGCGGCATACACTGTATACTGTATATACATGCGGACGTTATAAGGGTCACCTATGGCTCCTTGGACATAACACTGCTCTCCAATAATCTTGAAGTTTGCACCAACCCTGATAGTCATTTGGGGTGCTGTGAAAACACAGTCTCCGTAAACATTCGTAACGTTTATCGTTCCGCCTCCTCCATTTGTGAAAGTACCGCTAAAGTTTCCGTCTTCAGTGACAGAGATGAGAGATAATTGTGGTTTAATTCTTGGAAACCCTGTGTAAGTAGTTGACGTAGCCCTGCCAACATTGAATATACCCATCTGCCACATTGCGATTCCAACTAGCATCACTACTAATATGGCCCAACTGTAAGTCATCAGGTACTCCATAGCACCCTGACCGCGGTTTAAGGTTTTCATGGCAGATAAAAAAAAATAAAAAAGAGTAGTTTATGAAAACTACTCTATTGGACCTCTAACAGTGCCGAAGTCTCTGTGGGTTATTGTGGAACCGGCAAGAGTTACGTTGTAGTCCAGAATAATCGTCACTTCGAACGGGTCTCCGAGGCCGCCGCCAGTGCCTCCCATTTGGGGGCACTCACCGTTAACTTCGAAGTTGTCTCCCACACTAATTGCACCATCTGGGGATGTTAGATAATCTCCTGAGCAGCTTATGTGGTTGAATTTTATTGGACCTCCTGCTCCGTTGGTAAAGGCTCCCTTCATGTGTCCGCTCGAGTTCACTGTTACTAATGCCAGCTGGACTTTAACTCTCGGGAAACCCGTAGAGGTCGTGGATGTTACTCCTCCCAAGTTAAATATTCCAAGCTGCCACATGACGATTCCCACTACCATTACAACGAGAATCGCCCAGCCATAGGTCATAAGGTACTCCATGGCACCTTGACCGCGTCTTCTAATCATGTTTATTCACCTCTTCTTTTTATACAAAACTATGTATGTTTAATTATCTCCGGGAATATATAAAAATGAGGGTTTTAAAGAATAGGGCAGATACAATATATGTCTGGAAGCACATAAACCTAAATCGGAGTAGGGTGCTGCTTTTCATGGTTCTGCTGGTACTCGCCTTCATGCTTTTTATTATGAATACTTACCCGTTCGCTCAAATGGGTCTGCTCCTTATTCCCCTGTCTTATGGTCTTGGTTTATACACTTACAGGAAAATGGTGGCTTGGAGTATGGGGGCGACCGGTGAATTAAGGGTTGTGGAAGAGCTTTCTAAATTGGATGACGGGTATATTTTATTGAACAACGTCGTAGTCCCTCCAAATTGGGGTGATGCTGATCACATAATATTGGGTCCTAACGGATTGTTTGTCGTTGAGACTAAGGCTGTCGGAGGCAGTGTCGAGTGTAATGGTGATTCATGGTCGAGGTTTAAAGTTGGGGGTAAGGGTTTCTCATATCCGGTGAAGATTGGGAATCCCAGCTCTCAGGTTAAGAGGAATGCTAAGTCCCTTAAAGATCTCGTCTTGAAACATGGTTCCGAGATTTTTCAGGGGACTGTCCCCCACATCTGGGTGCATGCGGCAGTAGTGTTTACAGATGATGGCCTTAACCTTAAGGTTGAAAATCCCACTGTTTCCGTTTTGAGGCTTAATGAAGTTGTTGACTACATTAAATCCGAGAAATCAAAGTTTAAGTATTCTGAGAAACAACTTTCACAGATGGCTTCTGTAATACTTAAAGAGTCTAGTTAGAATCCGATCAGATTCGAAAAGACATTTCTTAGTACGTAGTTGAATGTGAAAAACAGGCAGATTGTCACAATAACGAGTATTGGGATATTTTGTATCCCTGAAATGGGTTTTCCCGTCTTAATCAAACCCATAAGAAAAGATCCGAAAAACGCGATTACTGTAAGGTTTGCAATCGCATACCTTAGGAAGAAATTAGATGTGACTGCGAGATTTGAAATCTGCATGAAACTACTCCCCGGCCCGAAACCCGTGCCTGCATCGGCAAGATCGCTTAAACCAGTCTGCTCGAAAAGTGAGCTGAATACGGTTATAAACTGTAGTGAAATTGCAAATAATAGGGGGGCTCCGATGAGTATTGTGAATAATATGAACATTGCGTAGCCGCTTGTTTCAGCAGCCATCTGTTTTTTTAGGTTTCTCTCAGCCCTCATGTCTCTTGAAACCCCCTGTAAAACTGAAGGTAGTTCCCCTCCAGAGCGCATGCCCTGGATTATAAGGTTTATGCTTCTCTCGAGCTTGTCAGAGTCTACTCTCTCAGTAATGCTTGAGAGCGCCTCCTCAAGGGGCGTTCCCGTGAGCGTTGATTTGGCTGCCAGCTCTATTTCGTGTGCTAGTGGTCCGAATTCCGGGTGGGCTGCGAAAAGTAGTGAGTTGTAGGCTGTCATGCCAGTAATCATGTTTTGGGCTATCATGTCCAACACGTCGGGCAATACGTTTTCAATGCTCTCCGTCCGCCGGTACATTAACAGGTCGAGGACCATGAAGAGTATGCCCCACACCATTATGAACATAAAGATTGTTACTGCGAGCGTTTGGATATACCCTATTTTCACCATGAGCGACACTAGTCCTGCGATTATTGAGAATAGTATGCTGTAGACTAGGGTTAGGGAGATTACTCCGTCTGCGTCCATGTTTATTCCCCCATAGACTAGCATATTGTTCAACCTTGATCGTCTGTTGTGGGATACGAAGCCTTCAGTGACTTGGGGTAAGTATCGGACGAAAATTGTTAAGAGTTTTGTGATCGTGCTCATTGAGCGTAGGATGATCAAGATTATCGTGTTGACACCCCAGAGTATGATTGTTAAAACCCATTTGAAGAGTTGGATTATCTTGTATACAACAAGTTTTAGTATGTTTCCTCCCGGTATTAGGCTACCTGTTTTTTGTCTGAATGCCATTTTAGACTGTTGGTCTCTTGCCTTTCACAAACGATATGAATATCATCTGGAAGAATATTAATCCTACCAGTATCAACCAAAACAATGTTTCAGTTATGATTCCACCCCCTATAAAGCTTGATAGGATTACGAGGAGTGTTACTCCCATTGAGGGCAGGATTATTGCTCCGAGCATGTATAATAGTCCCCACATGTTGAGTTCCTGTGCGTAGGCTTTGATCTTGTTTTCCTTTTCGATCCGAAGGTCTGCTGAGATGGCTGCAAGGGATCTTTTAATGTCCGAGCCTGATCTAACCGTATTTACGATTTGCCACAAGACGTTTCTAAGGTAGTCTGACGGGGACCATAATCCGACGCCGTCTAACACGTCTGTTATGGATTTTCCAGCTTCAACTTCCTGGACTATTTCGTCTGCAATACGAGAGCATTCACCGTATTTTCCTCGGCCCACGTTTACTAGTGTGTCGAATAATGGTACTCCGCTTGACAGCTGGATTTCCATGTCTTTTAGCATGTATTCCAAGTCCCCGTCTATGAGGCGCCCTCTTTTCGATATCTCCATCTTTGGGATGAAAAGTAGGTATAGGAACATGACGAAGGTTATGAAGATTGAGAAGAGAAGCGAAATGTATAGTTGTTCTCCACCCTTCACTGTGACAAGGGGTACCACGATCATGAAAACACAGGCGATAAATGAGACTAGGGATAGGTACATCACGATTGACAGGAACTGTGTCGTGTCGATATTGTAGCCCGCCCTCTTCAAATCCCACTCAAGATCTGGAAAAAGTAGAACGAGTCTTTTAGCAGGCTCCTCGAATGGTTTGGCTGTCTCTCTAGCAGTCTTTGATTTGAATATGGAGGCCATATGAAGTTACCCTAACTTAGCCGGAGGTTTGCCTTTTTGAACTAAATCCAACATCTTTTCTTTGTCCATGTAGTACTGGGAGACTACTCTCCCGACTTCGTTCACCCCAAAAATTTTGTTTTTCAAAAGCCATTGTAGAATAAGCCTTTTACCTGCCAAGTCGTCTTCAATATCCTGCTCATTCATTCCTGCGAAAAGCTCAAGTTCGTCTTTAACCCTAACGCTCGGATAAACAGACTCAATTTTATCAGTCTTAGAATTCCACCTGAAAAGGGTGTTGAGTTCGGGCTTGTCACCGCCTTTAGTCAACTCCACAACCTCGAAGGTTCTCCGATCACCAGTACGCTTATTCCTGTATTGAATTACGATAAGATGCAGTGAACTGAAAACCGTCGGGGGAATGCTCATAGGCGGAGTCGTAATCCGGTCTACAACCTCGTAAGCCTGCTCCGCGTGGAATGTACCGTAAACTGAGTGTCCAGTGTGCATTCCCTCAAACAATACTTCAGTCTCCCTCTTACGCCTGACCTCCCCGACAATGATCCTGTCGGGACGCATCCTAAGGGCATTCTCAACCAAATCCAGCATCGAAATCTCTCCCTCTCCGTGAGGATTAGGCGGCCTAATAGTTAACGGAATCCAGTGCAGATACTTCGGGAGGTTAAGCTCCCTCGTATCCTCCATTGTAATCACCCTCTGATTTGGTGGCATGAAAGGCATTAAAGCGTTTAGCATTGTTGTTTTTCCCGACGCGGTTCCTCCTGCAATCAGCATGCTCATTTCGTATTCAATGCAAAGCCACATGAAAGCGGCTGCATCCACAGAGGTTGTACTGACTTTCGGATCAATCAGGTTTATCATAGTCCAGGGTGTTCTGGAAAAACGCCGGATAGTGATCGTGTTTCCCATAGTTGATATTGGAAAGAGTGTTGCATTAACCCTGTCCCCAGTCGGCAGGTGGGCGTCGAGAAGGGGCTCCAAGTGCGTTATCTCCCTTCCAACTTCCCTGGCGATTCTCGAAGAGTAATTTAAAATCATCTCTTCGGTGGGAATGATTAAATTAGTCTTCACCCAACCATATTTTTTATGGTAAATCCAAATGACGTCTTTACTCGAGTTTACGACAACCTCCTCTAACCGGTTGTCTGCGAGCAGGTACTCAATCTCTCCCAAACCAATCATCTCGTTGACTAGTACTCTAGCCAATGTTTCGATGTATTCGCTTGTCGCTCGTTTTAAAACGAGTTTGAGTTTTTCGCACGCCCTATTATAGAATTTCGTGCGCAGTAGATCGAATTTCTCGTAATCCATTATTGTGTGGCTCTCAATCTGGATTTCCCCAACTAGACTTCTCTTCGTTTCATCGAGGAGTGCGCGGGTTACGAAATCGATTTTGGGAGTATCAATATTATAGTGTAAGACGTAGTCTCCAACGTCCACGACTTTTACTGGAAGATTAGTCTTACCCATAAGGACGGTGTAGGCTTCCACTTGAGTGCCCTTCTCAACGGATTTCTTGGGCACAAGCTTTTTTTCCTGCTTCTTAACATCCTTATCATCCTCTTCCAATCCCGGAATCCTCTTAGCCTTCCGAAGCTTCTCAGTGGCAACCAAATCGGGCGAAGTTAGGAAGTGAGGTTCAATGGAAACAATCTCTTTTTTACGAAGCTCCTCAGCCCACACATAAACCTGTTTTTTATCGACATTAAGCCTCTCACTCGCCTCGTCAAGATTCAAGCGGCCTAAAGTCTTCAAAAGCTCGATTAAATGCTTTTTCTGCTCATCCATCTTCATAAAGTATTTTCCTACAAGATTAAAAATTCGATTACGGTGGTGTGAGTTGAGTCTGCGGTGTCTGGCTTGGAGTTGCGGCGGGTGTCGGACAATTCAATCCGACCGGATTATATTTTAATCCATGCTCCAAGTCGATCCTAAAGTCTGCATGGTTCATTCCCGCGACTTCACAGTCTCCCTCCAAGTCATTAAAGTATAAGTAATCCACCCAAGTCTTGCCGACGTCGATTGTGAGATTGTATATGTCGAATTCATCAAGGTTTGCCATGGCTTCCAAACCTATGTCCGAGATTTCGGGGATTCCGAGCAGGACAGCCATCTCATCTGCTTGATCCTGATACACCTGTGAAATATTGGTCCTACCTTCCAGTCTGTCGAAGAACGAGGGTGCTTCACTCGTCCTATTACCCGGGTGATAGCACTCTGAATCAATCCATGAATCAATGTCGGATCCGTCAATGGGTTGTGTTGAATTACATTTCTTAAAAGTCGGAATAAGGTTAAATTCATCGGTAAGCACAAGATACAGCGGATCCTCCATAAGATAAATAGGTACTACAGCCAAGGTTGAAATGTTGCCGAAAAACAGGCTGATATTCTTCCTATCCTTCGCCCCGGTTTCAAAGGTTCCTAAAACCGCGAAATTATAAGCTCCAAGAGGCCTAATCTTAAAGTCGACAAAGCTCATATTCACAATAAAATCCAAGCCCGCTCCGAACTCTCTCACACCATCAACCCAAAAAGGGATTGTGTTATTCTCCATGTATTTACCAGTCCCTGAGGAACTGCCATAAAGCGTCCCGCACAACATAAGCTCGGCAATAGCAGCTTGAGAGCCGTTTACCGTGTAATTGAATAGCGTGCAATTTACGTAACCGTACCCTTCCAGATCGTCTCCAGTGCTAAGTATATAATTTATCGCGTAAGTGCTCGCCCTCTGACCTGAAATAGACGCGGCTCTTGAAAAATCCTTTTTAATTGATTCTACAAAATAGTGGAGTTCGTCAGTTCTAATTACTGTTACAGTATCCTCCAGACTTGGTTTAGAGACTTGGAAGTAGAAAAACACGAGTGACAGTAGAATCATAAGAAACGTTACTGTAACTAAAGTGTAGATATATCCATTATCCCTCATAGTAAGCCCCGGTAAAGTAATTTGAAGAGGAGATAAAAAGCAGATATATTAATTTGTTTGCCTGTTAAATGCTACTATGCAAAAAAGCGTCCAATTGTCCGAGCAATCACGTGATGTCGGGGTTCGTGGAACCCTCCACGAGCTAGAAAACTATCATCTCTCACAGGCTTGTGTCATTCCCATGTCTGGTGCATCTCGGGCTGACCAATTCGCCGACTGTCTAGGACAGACATTGGACCTTCTCGAGGGGAACTGGAAGACTCTAACTGATTCTGGACTTGCAGACGCTTCCCAAAAGGTTTCCACGAAAAATGTTCTCGCCCCCAGGGTGTTCTTCAATCCGGGGGATGATTACGAAGCCGACGTTTCCGAATTCAAACGACAGATGATCGAGACCGGTCGTGAGCTTGGTAGAGAAGACGAGTTCACAGAACTTTTCGAGCGTATGTTGTTCATCCCGATGCCTCCCGTTGAAGGTGACGTCGGAGTATTTTGTGAGATGCGTTATGCCAAGAAGGATAAGCCTTTAGAAATTGAGCACAGGATTTCCCCCAAACACAGGATTCCTTACGCTAAAATCACTCATGCTGGCGGTACAGACTACCAAGTCCAGCAGACGATTCCCGGAAACTACACATCTTCCGGCGGGCATGGCAGACCCCTCGCCGAGCGGGCCGAGCTCACCCACCAGGCGTACCGTGCGTTTGAGGAAGACATTCTTGAACCAAACGGCCTTACCTATTACGATATCGCTTGTTCGAGAAATCATATTGGGGGTATACTTGAGAAACAGCAAACACACGACGGGAAAGATATTCAGTGTTATCAGGTCGTCTTGAACGAGCCCCGCGCCGTACACTACGGGCCTCTCGAAAACTTCCCTAAGGGCATGCCGCCGAGCGCGACAGGTATTGGAGTCGACGGCTTCGACGGCTGCTTTTTCGCGGTAACGCTCACTACTGAAGAACTTTTCCCAGCGCAGAGTCCAGAGCAGACTTCAGCTTTCAAGTATGGGGGTAGTGAATTGGTCGGGGTGACCATTGGCGGGGAGCCGAGGGGTGATGTTCCCTCGACTGGAGCTTCGGTGAGAAAACCACCGTATTTTTCACGGGCTCTCGTCTTTGGCGACCGTAATCTCATTGCAGGCACAGCGTGCATCCGGGAGGCTGGAACTCTCTACAAGCGGCATGAATTTCATGCCCCGGAACAAGTTGACGTATCCCACCTCGCTAGGATGAAGGGCGGGGCTGAAGGCCTGAGAAAAATTTTCGGCGAGGACATGGTAAGCGTGGACGAACACGACCGCGTTTGGATGCGGGCGGACACTTGCGCGCTCGCCCACTCGATGGTGACTGTCGACAACATCGCAGCCCTCATACACTCCGACAATCTCGCACAATACGGTGTACATGCAGAATCCGACTTGGAAGGCCTCATGCACATGATAGTCTACATCAAGAGGCCTGAAGACGCAGACGACGTCATGAAATTCCATAGAACACTCTTTCCCGACCTGCCCATTTTTGGCGGAATATGCGATGTCTGCCGCCCAGAACTCGAAATTGAAGACGAACAAGAAGGATTAGTCCGACTGAAAGGCAAATAAAAAAATGGCGCAAAAGCGCAAAAAGCCAAAGACGTGGGTTGATGTTCAAAATGCTTGATGCCACTACCTTGCCTTCGAACTCGCATCACTCCTACACTTCATGGATGAGGTGCAGGAGGCTAATCCCGACACTTCCACGGTCTTTTTTTAGAGTGATTTTTATTTGTTTTTCCCCATTCACTTAGGGATTATGGCTAATCCTTGGTTGTATCTAATCTTTATCACGCTCGTCCCCGGTATCGAGCTTAGGGGTTCGATTCCTTACGGGATATTTGAGGGTAGCTTGAATCCCTTAAACGTGTTCGTAGTCGCAGTACTGACCAACATCCTGATAATCTACCCGGCCTTCATCTTCCTCGACATCGTCTTCGACATTGCAATGCGGTTTTCCATGGCTAAACGCTACATCAAAAAAACCCAGCGTAAGGCGAAACCGTACGTCGACAAGTACGGGGTCATAGGCCTTGCCTTCTTTGTCGCAATCCCGCTTCCAGGAACGGGCGCATACAGCGGTGCCCTCGCAGCCCACCTATTCGGCATGAAAAACAAGAAAGCCTTCATTGCAATAAGCTTTGGAGTCTTGACAGCTGGCATACTAGTCTTTCTAATTTCAACAATCTTCTACGAATCATTTGGCTGGCTACTCGGACATTAGATTACTTCTTCGAGTTCGTGCTCCAGCTCGTCGGAAATACTCTCTTCCTGAGTTGGATGTAACTCTTCCTTTCGCTTGGACATGAAAGAGTAAATTAAAAATATTATCAGGATGATTAAAACATACGGGAGGATCTTGTTAACAACCTCCCAAACCGGGTTAGGCTCATTAACAACATGCTCTTGAATTTCGAGTTCAAACTCAAGCACCGCCTCAACACCCCGAGAGTAGTTATACTCTAAATATAATTCCTTAGCAAGTGTTGCCTGCTCCCTAGCACCATCATAGTCTAATCCAATAAGCTTCCTTTTAGCGGAAGCCAAGTATTCCTCACCAATCTTGATTATGAATTCATTTGTATCCAAAACTCCCGCTTCATCACCGATTTCCGCGTAAACATCCCTTGCGTTTTCAGCGTGTATTTTAGCTGCAGTAAAGTTTCTAAATCCAAAGTAGCTTACTGCAGCATCAAAGCTGGATTTCGCCCTAAGGCTTTTAACCAGTTTAATCTCATCTTCAATCTGGCGGAAAAGAAGGTCTACTTTTCCAATTCCCGGTTCATCCCCCACCTCCACGTAAATGTCCCTAGCCTGCAACACATAAAGCTTGGATTCATCATACCTGTTTTTCCCGTAGGTTTCCAACGCTTGACCATAATAATATTCCGCCTCAGTCTTCCTATCCAACTTTTTCTCTTCATCAATACGCTTTAAAAGAAAATCAATTTTTGGAATCCCTGATAAATCATTAGCAATTAAGAGTAGGTCTCTTGCTTTTTGAGCGTAAATTTTTGACAATAGTAGGTTGCCCACCCTAAACATCTCGTTTGCTCTGTCGTAGTATCCGTATCCAATCTCCCTGGTGATGTATTCTCTGTCAAAATCAAAGACTGTAAGGTTGACATCCGAGCCTACGATGACTTCGATTATCTCGTCTTGATCGAGGTCTGACACCATTATCGTGTAGGCTGGTTCGGATATAAACTGCTTCCACCTTAAGGCCCCGTTTTCGTAGAAAACGTAGATATTGTTGTCCCTTCCTCCAATGAATAATTCTGTTGACCCGTCTTGATCGATGTCTCTACCGTACATTCCGTTTGGAATCTTGGGGAGTTTGTATCTCCATAGGAGATTGAAGTCTGAGTCAAGGGCTTCTATGGTATTATCACCTAACCCCAGCAAGACGTCTTTCCTTGTGGTTTCACTCAAATCGTATATTCTCATGAAGTAAATGCCTGATTGGAGTTTATGAGTCCTGTTTATACCCCCTGATTCATTAAGCAAGTATAAGGTTCCGTCATCGGTTGAAACCAGCACTTCAATCCTCTCATCCCCAATCAGATCACCTGCGTCAATAGCCCTGACTTTGTTCGATTTTTCATTGGAATACAACTTTAAATTCCATAGCTCCTTACCTTCAGAGTCTAGCATAATACTCGACGCATTCCAAGTCTGGTATTCCACTAGATCCCAAACCTCTCCTTCCTCGCTTCCCCCATAACTGTGTTCCCAATATTCTTCGAGAACAAATGATCCCGTCCCCACAAGCACTTCCTCTTTCCCGTCAAGGTTTACGTCGAACACTTTTATGTCGTTAACTGACGGCAATTGTTGGACCCGCCATAGTGTGGCCCCGGAAAGATTTATCACTCGAAGTTCGCCACTTATTCTAGTAGTCCTGTAGTGCACTCTCGAATACCTTCCCACGCTCTCATTCATGTAATTGTAATATTCATTCCACGGGTGGGTTACAGCGTCCTTTTTCCCTCCGAATCCAAGAATTATTTCAGGGTTTCGGTCTCCGTCCAAGTCTGATATTCTGATGACTTGCACGGAACCTATCTCAGTGTTTGGTGGGAGTGTTATCTTCCCTTCTACTGACCCGTCCGAATTAAAAATATGGATTGTGTTGTTTGAGTCTGCGGCAATTACCTCCAAGCTTTCATCCTCGTCTATGTTGGCTACGTCAAAAGTCTGGAATCCTTCAGGGAAGGAAGTGCGCCATCGAATGTTGAGTTTAGTGTCTAAGGCTGAGGTATATGATGCCATAAACGCTAGTGTCAATAAAAGCAGGACTAACTTACACGTCAATACGCTCTTTTTCCTAAACATTTTCCCTCCTTTAAGGTGGTTCGATCCTTGAAAGAATCTTTGAGACAATGTCATCTGGCGTTGTTCCGAATTCCTTCACATTAGGATCTAATATTATTCTATGTCGAAGAAGTGGGAAGGCAAGGTATTGGATGTCCTCTAAAATCACGTGGTCGCGTCCATGCAAGAACGCGCGAGTTTTCGAAGTGCTTGAGATATAAATCGAAGCCCTAAGGCTGGCACCCGTCTGAACACCCCTATAAACCCTCGTCTCCTCCACAATTTTCACGGCATACTCGACTAGAGTATCCGAGATCTTAACGTTTGATTGAATCTCCTCGCGTAAAATCATAATCTCGGCGGGATTAAATATTGTTTCGACTTCCTCCTGATCAAGCTTTGACCTTACAATATTAATCTCATCTTCCTTGCTAGGATACGTAATAACAACCTTGAAAAGGAACCTATCCTTCTGAGCTTCAGGCAAGGGGAATGTTCCAACCTGCTCTACAGGGTTTTGTGTGGCGATAACCATAAACGGTTTAGGCAGCTCGTACGTCTTGCCGCGAACCGTAGTCTGCTTTTCCTCCATAACCTCGAGAAGTGCTGACTGAGTTAAGGGTTGAGCCCTGTTTATCTCGTCTACTAAAAGGATGTTTGTGAAAATCGGACCCTTCCTCAAAAAATAATCCTCCTTATCCTCGTTATAAATAGCCTCGCCAGTAAGCTCTTTAGGAGTAAGGTCTGAAGTACATTGAACCCTTTTAAACGAACAATCCAGGCAGTCTGAAAGTGTCCGGCTCATCATCGTTTTTCCCATACCCGGAACTGATTCAAGAAGGATGTGCCCTCCGGAAAACATTGCGATGAGGATGGTCTCTATTGACTCTTCCAGACCGACGACTCGCTTGTGCATTTCATCCAGCAGGTGCATGAACTGCTGCCCTACGTCACGGTCCCTTTCGATCATGTTCAAACCTTAATCTCCTTATCGCACGTTGGTATAAGTCGTCTAATAATTTTTTGAGTTGAAGCTTCATCAGCTGAGAGTATGACACCTCCAACTTCATCTGAACGTATCTGATTGACTAGAAAATGGATTAACTCTTCGATCGCCCGCTCGTCGTTGTAGATGAGGAGGCTAGACACCGAGTCGATTATCAGAAATTTTTTATCCGTAGTAATGTCTTTTATCAGTTTTTCGGAGTACATGCTTATTTCCTCGAGTGATGCAGGGCTTTCCACATATACAACATTATCTGACTTGTCTGCAATATTCCCGCTTGCCCTTGTAATACAGTCGATGAACCTTAAGTTTTCGATCTGTATTCCCTTATCTTCCATAAGATTTTGCGTATGTTTGTACGGTTTGCTGACTGAAACGTATACTCCCCCCTCCCCCCTATCTTTTACAAGAATTTCAAGGATGCTTTCCACAACCTGTGCGTGGCTGGAAGGATTATAGGAGACTAGTACTATGGAGCTTGGATCGGTTCCAATGAATGCGCGCATTATTTTGTCGGAAACGCGCACGTCCTCATCGCTTTCAGCTTGTTGTGTTTCAGCCTCCATTACAGCGGCAGTTTTTTCCGAGGAAACGTTTAAAGTAATCTCCTGTGAAGATTTCATGTACTTGTGGTCTTCTATGTCGTGGTAGAGTATTTCAAGAGGTTTGAAGACGAATGATCCCACTTCATTAGGTTGGATTACAACCTCAAGATTGAATGTTTCAGCAGGCTCAACTTTCAAACATTCCTTGGTCGCCTTCCGAACTAAAATTGATGCTGGGAAGCTGGTTAAAATCACAATCCTTTCAACGACTTGGTTTCCATTATTTATGATTTTTCCTGACAGTTTCGTCTCAACGTCAACCATAACGCTTGCCGGAACCTCTAATTCAATTTCCACGTCGGGTCTGGAATCAATCTCTGAAAGATATTGTTCAGCCCCCTCCCGGACGGTTTCAACATGATGTCTGTCAAATTCCTCAAGCTTCTCCAAATCAATCTCTCCCAAAAGCTCGACCGCCTTATTAAGGTTCTCATGTGCTTTAATGTAATCAGCTGCCTTCAACGCGATCTTACCGTCAATTAACTTGACTTGAGCGTCAGCCCTCAAAACCATCTCAGAGTCCCCAGTCTTTTCAAACAGTTCACGGGCCTTAAGCATGTTCTTAATGGCTTTTCTAGTGTCCTCAAGCTTTAAGTACCCCTCCCCTATGCGAAGGTTTGCTTCGGCTTCCTTGAGGGGGTCGGGCTCGTCCTTTTTCACATCCAGGAATGCCACATACTGCCAGATAGAGCTGTTCATGGCGTCCCGCTCCTGCTTGTCGTCACCCAATTTCTTAAAACACCATGCAGCCAGGTCAAAGTATTTTGCAGACTCGAAAAAATCCTTCTTCTTTGTAGCCTTCTCGGCGTGTTGAATGAAATGTGATGATGCTTCATCAAATTTGTTAGCCCTCATGTAAGCGTCCCCCGCCTTGTTTAAAAGCTCTGATCTAGCGTACGCGTGTCCTGCCTGAGTGTAAGCATCGAAGGCTTCTACTTTTTCACCTGCCCGAAGTTTTGACTGGGCGTTCTGGTAATACAAGTCTGCAGCCCGCTCAAAGTCTTTAAGCTGGAAGTAGCAGAAGGATGCTTTCTGGTAATTTAGTGCGGCAGCATCAAAATCCTCATTTCCCTCATTCTTCTTGGCTTCAGACAAGCTTATCTCTAATGCTCCGTTGAAAACTCCGACAGCCTCCTTCCTCTTTCCAGCCGAATCATAAGCCTCTCCCGCGGAAATATAATTCATAACCGCATTGTCGAGCTCACCCAAAGTTTTCTGTGAACTAGCAGCCTTCATTAATGCCGCAGCCTTGGAGAGATCATCCTTGCTCTCAACAGCCACTTCCACAGCCTTCAAATAATACTTGACTGCTTCGTCTGTTTTACCAAGCTTTTCATTACAATCCCCCACAGACATGTAATTAGCGATTGTTCCTGAATGATTTTTCTCAGAAGTGTTGATTTTCGAGGCCTTAAGGTAATTATTGATGGCGTTTTGAAAGTCATTCACCTTCTCCTTGCATCTCCCAATACTCTCAAAAGCAGCCGCCGCCTTTTCATAAGACTTTATCTTGTCATACAATCCCAGAGCAAGAGAGTAATGTTCCATTGCCATGTCAAAATCCGATAAATGTTCCATGCACTTGCCAGCCTTCTCATAATACTCGCTGGCCTTAGTATCATCCTTCAAACTCTCCTCAAACTCGGCAGCCTTCACATAAGATTCAGCAGCAGCCTTATAATCCCCGCTCGCATAAGCGGAATCTCCAGCCTCAACGAAACTGTGACTCGCCTGAAAACCCTCCCCAGTCTCGGAAAACAATTCAGCAGACTTACGATCATACTCCGACGCCTTATCATACTCCTCACCCAGCTCAAAACAGTTTGCAACAGACTTATAAAGCATACCTGCATTATGCTTGTCCCCTGACTCCTCGTATTTCTCACCCGCACGAGAATAATACTTAACCGCCTTCTCAATGTTGTGCTCCCTACTCTGCTCAACACCAGGGGCGAGCTTCATGTAGCAGTCTCCGATCTTTTTATAGTATGGGGCTAGTTCACGACCTTCCGAATCGCCCTTCTCTATCTTGTATTTCAGGTATTGGAAATACAACTCCAAAGCCTTCTTGTAGTTTCCCCCTTCAAAGAGAGAGTCTGCTTTCGCCCCCTTTCGTGAGGCTGTGGCTTTGTCTAAAAAATCCATATTAGTATGTAATTTACTGGTACGCAATAAATAATGTTTCAGATTCCTCTTGATTGAGCCTCGTCTTGTTTTGAGGGTGATTTTTCCCATAAAAAAGTAATTACGAGAAACTATCGCATGAACTAACTTCTTTTTAATTTATACTTTTCCTCGCATACTGTAAACGCAATGTTGTCTGCGAAAGCCGAAATAATGAAGTTGCTGGAAAAGGAGAATGGGGAAAAAATCTCAATAGATGATCTCGAGTATTCCCCGCACGCAGACTTGGCTTCTAACGTGTGCTTTAAGCTGGCGGAAAAGGCGGGGAAGCCGCCCGCTGAGGTGGCTGAAAGTCTGGCAAGCGAAATCAAGCCTTCCGGCTTTGTCGCCAGGGTTGAGTCGAAAAACGGCTTTCTGAATTTCTTTCTCGACTACGAGAAATTCGGCGGACACGTTCTTGTGGAAGCCGTGAAAAAAGACTATGGGAGGGGTTCTTCGAAGAAGGAGAAAATTATTCTAGAGCATACTTCCGTGAACCCCTCAGGACCAGTCCACGTGGGCCGGCTTCGTAACTCGATCATCGGAGACTCACTCCGCCGGATACTCTCATACGCCGGCTTTCCAGTCGAAACGCACTACTGGGTGAACGACGTGGGCAAACAAATCGCGATTATTGCACTTGGAGGTAAAGAGGATATTCCACGGGATATTAAACTCCAAGAAACCTACGGCCACATGGACAAGGAGGATTATCCCGTATTATTGGAATATGTTGCATCATCCGCTTATTTCGAAGAAAATCTTGACTTCCGGGAAAGGGTGCAGGATTTGATTCGCAAGGCCGAATCGGGTGACAAGGATTCCATGGCATTGCTTAAGAAGACATCGAGCAGGTGCCTTAAAGGTCAAAAAAAGACGTTCGATCGCATGGGTTTCGTTTTCGACTTCTTCGAGTATGAGTCCGAGGAAATCGAGTCAGGCCGAGTGTTCAAGGTTTTGGACAAACTCAAAAAATCTAAGTATTGGACTTCCAAGGAAGACGTCGGTGCAGGCTTGGACCTTTCGTCCTTCGGCGTCGAGAAGCGTTCGGGCCTTACAGTCTGCGAGCGATCCGACGGCACTACTGTTTACCTTTCCCGCGACCTATCTTATCATCTTTGGAAGACTGGGCGCGGAGACATTCTCGTAAACGTTTTGGGCGAAGACCACAAGCTCGAATTCCAAGAGCTTTCCACAATACTTTCAAAGATTCTGGACTTCAAGAAATCCTTGGAAGTCGTGCACTTTTCTTTCGTAAACTTTGAGGGCAGGCAGCTTTCAACCCGAAGGGGTGAGACTCTCCCAGTCGACCAGCTTCTCGACGAGGCCGAAGAGAAGGCTCTCGCAGAAATTACGAAGCGCGGCATAGGCGCGCCGGAAACCGCAACAGAAATAGGGGTTGGTGCCGTGAAATACCACATTATAAAGACCGCCCCCAATAAACCCATAACCTTCCGGTGGGGGGAGGCACTCTCCTTTGAGGGGGATGCAGCCCCCTACATCCAGTACGCTCACGCGAGAAGTGCTCGGATAATCGAAAAGTCTGAGGTAAGTGAAAAAGAAATCATCTCCAATAAAGCTGATTGCTCGGGCTTGCACGGTGAGGAGAGAAACGTTTTGCTTGACTTATCACGCTTTCCAGAAGTGGTATTGAAATCGGCTGAGGAGCGGAAGCCTCATCTTCTAGCGAACTATGTTTATGAGCTTGCATCGTCTTACTCAAGGTTTTACAAGGAGTGTCCTGTGTTGACGAGTGACGGGAAATTGAGTGTGCGCAGGCTTAAACTCGTGTTGGCCGTTAAGAATACGATTTGCACAAGTCTTGGATTATTGGGTATTTCCTCTCCAACCCGGATGTAGAAAGCTTCTTAAACTTTCGAGAGTAAATTATTATTGAAGGAATAATGAAGCCGAAGAAATCCCGCATCGTCGATCCCGCTAAACTTTCCGGCAACTTCAGAATCGACACTAAAGTCAAGACATTGTATGTTCGGGCGGACTGTGATGAATGCTTTAAGTGGGAGTGTGTCGCAACTTACGAGGACGACCTTAAGGATAGGGATTTTTCGATAGACTATTTTGAGTGTGGCAAGTGCGGGAAAATCGTCTGCGAGATTTGCGCCCGAGACGATGGGGGCGAGCAGTTGTCGTGTCCTCAATGCGGGAGGAAGAAGCTTTACCGGCTCACACCCAAAAAAATCGTCGACAAGCACAAGAAGATTGTGAAGACTTATGGATACATTCCACCACATAAAAGCAAGATACTCGATGAAGAATGGGTGACGTAAAAAAAAATATTCCAGGTGAATTAAATGGTAGAAAGAATTATTAAAAAAGGCGGATCCGGGAAGGAGATTTCCGTCCTCGGTACTGGAGCCGATACTGATCGTGTAGTCCGGGAGGTAACTCTACCTCCTGGATTAGGAAGCCCTCTGGCGGAGCCTATGGACTCTCCTGAAAGTCGTGAAATTGGCGATCCAGGGTTCGATTTCTCGGAGACTGTTTTAAAGGGACTGCCACTTGTTGATGAACTTAAAGCACCTCTTCCCCCCGGGTATGAATGGACGAACAGATTCTATGCAGCTCACCCTAAAGGTGAGTCGAAAATCACCGCCATGGGAATAAGATTCCCAGTGGAAAGCGAGGAGATTCCTGAAACACTTTCTGAGCCTTTAGCACAGCTTCGGGAAGAAGCTATATTAACCGACGGATACGGAAGTAACGCAGAGCTCACTGCAAGAACAATTAAACAATCCGGCAAACACTATCTTGAGCTTTCAATGACACAGTGGGGTGGAATCGACGGTCCCGCAGAAACCGCCTTCGCAAACTGCGCCAACAACATAAACACACTCCTGAAACAGGAGTAAATAATAATTCACAATAGCCTTGTTTGCTTCCCGATCAAGGACTCGAACGACAAGTATTCAGTAGACTTCCTTATAGTGTATTCTTCGGCGACAAGCAGCTCGCAGATGTCGTAGAAGCGGGGTTTCTCCCTGTCGAATTTGACTGAAAGGTAGGCTCTCGCCCCTGAAATGTAGGCGAACTTTTTCAATCCTTGCACTGCGTCTTTCAAATAGAGTTTCTCCTTACCAGTTGTCTTACACTCAACAATAATTATCTCAGAATCCTTGACTGCGATTACGTCAGGGACGGGGTACTTAGTCGTGCCCGACCCCGCCGCACGGATCGCAGCCCAACCGTTCTCCCAGAAAAGTGAGACCAGCTTCCGCTCGAAATCAGCGCCCTTCTTGTAGATACCTGCACCACCCATAGTTTTTAATATACAATTTCTTGCATATAATTAACAACTGATATGGCAAAGATTGTTTTGGCGGTGTGCGGGAGTGTTGCGGCAGTAAGAGTAGCCGAGCTAATTCGCGAGTTCGCAAGAAGGGGGGTTTCGGTCGAGTGCGTAATGAGCGAGGCCTCGAAGAAAATCATCCATCCAAACGTCCTTGAGTGGGCGAGCGGGAGTAAAGTGATTTGCGAGATTTCCGGGGCTGTCGAGCACGTCCGCTTGTGCGGGGTTGAGGGTGAGGCGGATTTATTACTTGTGTGTCCTGCGACTTCGAATACTATTTCGAAGATTGCGTGCGGAATCGATGACACACCAGTTACTACGTTTGCGGTGACGGCGTTGGGTTCAGGCTTAAGCTTGGTAATCGTTCCTGCCATGCACGTGTCTATGTACTACAATCCTTTCGTAGTTGAAAACATTAAAAAGCTAAAGGCTGCGGGAGTGACTTTCATAGATCCAGAAGTCGAGGAGAACAAGGCCAAGCTTGCTGAAAACGACGTTATTATTGAGAAAGTATTGGAGGTGTTGGGGTGAATAGCACCCTCCTTTTTCTTGCCTTGTTCGTCACTATGGCGGGCATCTACTACATTATTCTGGTTGAACCTGTGAAGTCTCCCTTGACAGGGGACTTGCAGTTGGAATCTAAGACTGTCGAACTAGACGATAACTACGTTGAATTTTCGATTAAAAATCCCTTGAAATCCGATGTTCTCATAACCTCTGTTTCAGGCGACTGTGTAATCATGCCGCCTCCGTTTCCGATGAAAAAAGACTCGTCTTTCAAACTTTCAGGCGAATGCATTGGATCCAAAGTAAATACGGACTTGACTATAGACCTTGTCGTAAACTACAAGATTCAGGGTCAGTCTGGAAAAAAACAGCAGGCAATAAAACTATACCTTAAGTGAGCGAATCGCAATGACTTTGACTTTGGATGAGGGGGTGAGGATTGTGGCTTTCGCCCGTGAAGTAATCGAACTTGATTTTAAGGGTCTTAGGGCGGACGACCCTGAAGGCTTGGACGAATTGTTGCTTGAAAATAGGGGGGTTTTTGTTACTCTCGATTCCTATCCTTACGGGAGTCTTCGAGGTTGCATCGGCTATCCCGAGCCCGTCATGGCTTTGGGCAAGGCTGTTCGGGATTCTGCATTGTCTGCGGCGTTAAAGGATCCCAGATTCCCGTCCGTAAAGGCGGATGAGATGGCGTCAATCACCGTTGAAGTTTCAGTTCTAACAGAGCCTCGAAAAGTCAGGGTTGAAAAACCGCTCGAATACCCTTCCAAAATCAAGGTCGGCCGCGACGGACTCATAATCCGGAAAAGCTGGCAGTCGGGACTACTCCTCCCTCAAGTACCTGTCGAACACGGCTGGGATGAGAAAGAGTTTCTATCCCACACGTGCGGGAAAGCAGGCCTTCCCCCAGACGATTGGCTCGTGGAAGGCATTCAAATCTTCACATTCCAAGCCCAAGTATTCACGGAAAAAGAGCCGAAAGGGGAAGTATTCGAGAAAAAACTCATTGAGTGAATTTAATAATTACTATTTCCCTAATGATTATAATGGCAACAAAGACAATCTCACCGGAGGACAGATTCAAAACTCTTTTCCAGCAGATTGCGGCTGAAGGCCTGAACAAGCATGGGCGCACCGCCGCCGACACTAGGGTGGTGGTGGGGGAGGCCCTGCAAGCCGATGGTAAGCCTATGGAAATTCACGACACTTGGGACGATATCATGCCCGTCATGAAGCAGGTGGGCGATGAACCGCTGTCGACTTACTTAGGGGGTTGAGTATCGGCAATGAGAATCCCGACCAACGTCATGTAGCAGTGCAACTTTTAACAACCATCTGCGAACAGAAAGCTGACGGCACCTACCGAGAACCAGGAGATGATAGCCCGGCATTTACGAAAGCAATTGGTCTGCTTAGGGATCTGGTCGACCAAGAAACCGACGAAGACGTGTTCGAAGAATTAAACGTAACATTTCACAACCTAGACATTTCAGGACTAGCACCACTCCGCGAGACACTCTCCAGAGAACAGGAGGAAAAAGTATTTCCACAATAAATCTGTGAGTAAGGGATTACTCAACGAAAGTCACAGTCACATTATCCCCGTCAGATAGCTTAAGTTTTTCCCGCAAGTTCACTTCGCTTATGAATTCGGCTTCCTCCCGGTGGTGGGTTCGCTCGGGCAGGACGAAAAAACATTCCACCTTCTTCGTTCCGCTTGAAAGTTGCGCGGGAGCAAGCCTTATGACCCCGTATTTTCTCCCGTCTTTCTCAAAACCTTCGACTTCGATGCTCGCGTGCCTTCGAAGATCCTGAGGTTTTTTACCCAACTTTACATTCAATGTCCCGGGGTATGGTTTGAATCTGACTTTCTTCTTGATCTCCCTCTCGTACGCCTTCACGTAATAGGCGCCTTCACCCAAACCGGTTGCGACCTCCCCAACAAAGCAGGGTTCAACGCACGATGAGAAAAAGTCGGTCAAGTCCTCGCTCATACACGCAAGCAATTGTTTTCCGGCACCAGTTATCACAATCTCGTGGCCTCGGCCCGTCACAGACTTCTCGATGAATCCCCCGTCAGAAAGCTCGGTGAGAATCCGGGACGCCGACTGCTGGCTCACCTCCAACGCTTTCCCGAGCTTGGTTGTTGAAATATGAAGCGTCGAATCCTTCGAAGGAAACAGCCGAGACAGCCGATACAAGGCGATTTGCGAGTCCATAACGTAAAGTAATAGGCTATCTCGCATTTAAATTTCCCTAATGTGAATATTAAATCATGGTTACAATACAAAAAGATCAGCCCGAGGAAAGAGGGCTTACTGATCAGGATCTTAGGGTGCTTATGGGCCTTGGAGAAGATTTCGGAGAGGTTGCAAAAAATCGAGATGAGGGACCCTACAAGTCTGCAGCTAACAAACTGGCGATGGGTTGTAATCAATCAGTACGTGATAAATCATCGGCGGGAATTTTAGTTAACATAGGTACTTTAGATGTGGATGAGGTTCAGAACGCAAGCGATTTACTTCATAATTTTGTTGACGGTACTTATGCCGATAATACGAACATATACCATGAACTAGATGCTGTGATTTCTGCCAGGGTAAGAGAACTTGACGTGAAGATTGTTCCCAGACCAAAAAGACCGCCAAAAAGGCTATGACGAGCAACGTAAGGTGGCACGGCAGAAATAAAAGCAGTGGAGGCGGAAAAACTGCTTAATACGGCTGTTGGCCGGGCTGACGAATTAGGCCCCTCAAATTTTTTAAAACACGTTGCATGGGATCCAGATGTATGGGCGCGAATGGACCGCCGGACGCCTTTAATGGATTTGATATCGACCGTCCACACGAAAAGCAAACAAACGACGGAATAAAAAAAGGGGTTTTAGGGGCCTTATATTTCAAGCCCCAATTCCCGTGCGATTTCCTCGTACCTGTTTCTAATGGTTACTTCCGTAACTCCTGCAAGTCTTCCCGCGATTCCTTTCTGAGTCTGTTTGTCTTTCGTAAGCTTGCCGGCAAGATAAATCGCAGCCGCAGCAACGCCCGTGGGCCCGCGCCCGGAAGTCACACCCTTATCCCTGGCCAAGTGCAAGATCTCGATGGCCTTAGCCTCAGTCTCTCCTGAAAGGCCGAGCTCGGACGCAAACCTTGGGACGTAATCCATGGGAGTCGCAACCGGCATCCTAATGTTAAGCCTACGGCAGGCGAACCTGTAGCTCCGCCCGATATCCTTCTTTTTAACTCCAGACGCCTCGGCAAGCTCCTCCAAAGTCTTGGGAAGTTGATGCTTCCGCGAAACCATGTAGATTATCGCAGCAACGACAGACTCGATAGAGCGCCCGCGAACCAAACCCTTGGTAACGGCCTTCCGATACCACATGGCGCACTCCTCCTTGATGTTGTTTGGAATGTTCAAGTACGCGCACATCCGGTCGAGCTCTGGAAGCGCGATGGAAAGATTCCTCTGGACGGAATCACTCATACGGCTTCGGCGCTGCCACTTCCGCAACCTGTAAAGCTGGGCCTTCCGTTCGGGCTGGATGGCCCCACCGCGGATGTCTCGGTCGTACCTGTCGATTTCCGTGGTAAGACCCTTATTTAATTTAGCGTATTTTACGGGGCCTCCGGTTCTCGCCCTCTTGCTCTTCTGCTCCTCGTCGAATGCCCTCCATTCGGGGCCGAAGTCGAACATCTCGTCCTCTATTACGAGGCCGCATTTTTTGCACACGATTTCACCGTGCTTGTAGTCTGTGATGACATTCGGACTCTTACAGTCCGGACACCTTAATTCTCTTTTCTTTTCAATTCCTTCAATATCTCCCATCTTAATCCTCCACGCGTAAAACTTTACCTTCAACACCCACTGGCGGAAGGATTTTCTTATTGACTTTCAAGACTAGGTATGGTTTTTTCACATTCCCGATAAGATCCACCACTCGTCCGCACTGTTTTTTCCCATAGAATGATTTTGCGCCAATCTTTGGAATATCGTTTGGACTAACCTCTGAAACGAGTTTGTCCCCGACAAATGAGATTATTCTGCTGGATACCAATCCGACACCTACCCCATAAATTAGGGAATGATGCCTATAAAAGCTTATCGGTTCGATAGACTGCGGGCATTAAAATCCCTAGAAAATGGGGTTTTCCCCTGGAAATCCTCTTTTTGACAGTATTTAAATCCCTGTATTTCATATGTTTTGTATCATGAATCCGGGGAAATATGGCAAATATGGGGGCAAATTCGCGCCCGAAGTGTTAATGCACGCGATAGACGAGCTGGAAAAATCCATGGAAGAGGCTTTTGCAGACAAAGCCTTTTGGGAGGAATTCGAAGGCTTGTGCCGTGAATACGCGGGCCGCCCCACACCACTCTACCACGCAAAAAATTTTTCCGAAAAAATCGGCGCGAAAGTATTTTTGAAGAGGGAAGATTTATTGCACGGGGGAGCCCACAAGCTTAATAATACTCTGGGTCAGGCGCTCTTGGCCAAGAGGATGGGAAAAACCCGGATTATCGCGGAGACGGGTGCCGGCCAACACGGTGTCGCTACCGCAATAGTAGGTGCGATGCTTGGGATTCCCGTCGAGGTTTACATGGGTGAGGAGGATATTGAACGGCAAAAACTTAATGTCTTTCGGATGAGGCTTTTAGGGGCGAAAGTGATTCCCGTTTCTTCAGGGTCGAAGACTCTTAAAGACGCTATTAACGAGTCCATCAGGGATTGGATTTCAAATGTCGAGTCGACGTACTACCTCTTTGGGACTGTGGCTGGCATGCACCCTTACCCATTGATGGTCCGAAGGTTTCAAAGCGTGATCGGAACTGAGACTAGGAAACAGTTCAATGAGAAGGAGGGAGTTCTTCCAGATTACGTTGTCGCGTGTGTTGGGGGTGGAAGCAATGCCCTGGGAATCTTTTCAGGCTTCATTGAAGATCGTGACGTAGCCCTTATCGCAGTGGAAGCGGGGGGGGAGGGAGTTTCAACGGGAAAACACGGAGCATCCCTGGCGGAGGGGGAAAACGGGGTTTTCCACGGCATGTACACGAAAATCCTTCAAAACGAGTACGGTCAAATAGAGACGTCCTACAGCATTGCAGCGGGACTTGACTACCCTGGAGTAGGCCCTGAACTCGCCCATCTCGCAGAAACCGGGCGGGTGAAGGTTGCCAACGCAACCGATTCCGAGGCTTTGGAGGCTTTCAAGGTTCTCTCCGAGCTTGAAGGTATTATTCCAGCGCTTGAGTCCGCTCATGCACTAGGTTACTTATTATCTCATATGAACGATTTTAAAAGTGACGATACTATAATATTGAATCTTTCCGGGAGGGGGGATAAGGATATTTACGCTGTCGCGAAATATTTCAACATATTGGAGGAATTTTAAGATGAAGCTTTTAGAAGAATTGTGTGTTGCATCTGGTATATCCGGTTTTGAAGATGACGTGCGGGCTATTATGGAGCGCGAGCTTTCTAAGTCGTGTACTGACGTGAGAGTTGATAATTTCGGAAACGTGATCGGAAGGAAAGGCAAGGGTAAGATTAGGATCATGCTTGCCGCCCACATGGATGAGGTGGGTCTTATGGTTAAGTACATTGATAAGGAGGGTTTCATAAGTTTCGTGAAAGTTGGGGGTATTGATGATCGTATTTTATTGCACCAGCGTGTTGTCGTGAATGGGAAACGCGGTTCAGTACCCGGGATTATCGGGCTTAAACCACCCCACCTTCAAAAGGATGAGGAGAGGAAAAAAGTCGTAAAACACGATGAATTATTCATAGATATTGGGGCTTCATCTGTCAAGGAGGCTGAGAAGATTGTTTCAGTTGGTGACTCAATTATCTTCGAGGCGTCCTTTGGAGCACTCTCCAAGAAATTATTCTACGGCAAGGCCATAGACGACAGGCTCGGATGCTATATGCTCTGCAAGATCATGGAGAAAATCCCCCACTCAATTGGTGCTGAAGTTTTTGCTGTTGGAACAACCCAGGAGGAGGTCGGGCTTAAGGGTGCGAGGGTTGCAGCCTATGGCATTAATCCTGATTATGCAATTGCGATCGACACAACAATTTCAGGAGACACTCCAGGAATCAAGGAGATTGAATCCAATCTCAAACTTGGCAAGGGGCCTTGCATCACTTTAATGGAGGCTGGGGGTAGGGGAGTTGTCTCCCACCCGAAGATTAGGGATGTTTTGATTAAGACTGCGAAAAAACTTAAGATTCCCTACCAAGTCGACGTGCTTGAAGGGGGGATGACTGATGCGGCGATAATCTATTTGACTCGCGAGGGGATTCCCAGCGGAGCCGTCTCCTGCGCGACCCGCTACATCCACGGACCTACAGGAGTGTTTAATTTAGATGATTTGAAAAACACTGTTAAGCTTGTCGAAAACACAGTGAAATCCTTGAAGTAGATGGACGGAAAAAAAATAAGTGTGATAGCCGCAGGATCCCTACTTTACGTGGGAATAAATTGGATTCCCATCGCAGGACCCTTAATCGTTGGATTGGCTGTTGGTTACACCCGCAGGAAGGGTCCTAAAGACGGATTCAAGACAGGTGTTTATGCGGGAGTTTTGGGGTTTGTGATTACGACAATCCTTCTCGTATGGACTCGGGCTTTTGGACTCACAACTGCCTCAAGACTTGCCTCGCTTTTTTTCATCTGGGTGTTTTTTTTATGGAATATTGTCGGGGTCTTTTTCTCGGGTATTGGCGGAGCACTATCATCAATGTTTTTCCATGCACACGATTATCTCGGAGACCGTTTTGAGAGTCCGAGTAAGAGCAGTCTTAAGGGAGATAACGTGACGTCGATTATTATCTGTGGCGGCTGCGGCCAGGGTATAAGCGAGAATGCGGTTGAATGCCCTTACTGTAAAGTTAAGATTATGTAACCCTCCTTCCTCCCCGGACTTTTATTGTTGTCCTAATTGTGTGTATCAACAAGATAGCCAGCAACCCGAATCCCCCATATAATAAGTAATTATCCTTCTCACGCTCTTGGGAGGCATTAATCGTAGTAGTATTCCTAACAGTTGTTAAAGGTATCGTAGTCTTGTACGTCGTGCTAGTCCTGGATGCTTCCTCGCTCAAAACAATAACTGACAAAGATTTCTTTATTCCGAACGAATCATCCACTTTAATATACAGTGCATGGGCTTTCCGGGCTTTTACTAGTGCACCCTCAAATGAGCTTTGAATGTAGAGGCCTTCCGCCTCGGAAATCAGGTTGTCTGCCATCACGTGGTCTTCAACTTGTTGCATGAACGCTTCTGCTTCGAGGATTCCATAAGTGTTGTTCAGCTTCTCGAATAAGTCTCGTGCATGACTCGCGTATTGGGAGGAGTTTTCAAGTAATCCTTCACCGTAATATCTGCGAGACTTATCCATGTAATCTAATGCCTGGCTTATCCTATCCTCCACAATAAGGTTTTTTTCGTATCCACTCAAAAGCTTTGTGAGCTCGGATACTGCCTTAGTGTCCTCAACCTCCTCGTAAAGCCTGATCGACTCATGAAGCTCTGTTATCGCCTTCTCCGCGAAACCGTCAGCGAAATACTGTAGGGCACGCTCATGATGTTTCAACGCTATATTCGATTTAGCGTATTTTTCCCTAAGCTTTAGAAGGATTATCCTGTTGTTCAATCCAACAACAACCTCAATCAAATTGTCGTCGTCGGCGTTTACCACTCCGAGGGAATTAATCCTACCTTCAAGGTTCATCTGAAACAACAACGCGCCAATCGAGTTATAGACGCTTAACACCCCCCCCGAACCGACAATAATCTCCGGAGTCCCATCACCCTCCAAATCCTCTACAATAAAATTGGATGTGAGATCATCAATCTTCCTCTTCCACAACAACTGGCCTGCCGTATTCAGTGCAATCAAGTTAAAGCGGGAGGCACCTAAAAGCTCTGGGACTCCGTCGGAATCCAAGTCACTGGCGAAGACCTTACTTATCCTGTTTTCAGTAGGGTAAACCCACTCGACATCATTATCCTTAAAATACACGATACTCTGAAAGGATCCTGCTACAAGCTCAATCTGCTGGTCATTATCCGCATTTACTGCATGAATATCCCATAAACTACCATCTGCAGTGTACTTTTCTGCCAGTGCACCATCTTGGGAAAAAACATAAATGTGGAAGTCGTTTGAGGATGTGACCACATAATTTTCATTTTCACCGTACAAGTCAACAATCCTTGCTGAAGTCGTCAGATCGCTTTTATCGTAAGTCCACCTGTTTTCCATGACCATGAATCCAATACCCTTCTCAGGCAGCCTCTCAGCGAGATAAAGAGGGTGGTAGCTTAAAGCCGGGGCAACAGCCTCACCCCCAATTACGAGATCCAAGTATTCGTCGAAGTCGACATCACCGACATGAACAAACGTAACCTCCTCTGTGGGATAAGCGCTTTTACTAAACTCTGGAATAGCCTGATCCCACAAGAGAGAGCCGGAAACGTCATAGCAAGACAAAATCGTGTCTTTACTAGAGTACGATACAACATAAATCTCATCGAATCCGTCCCCGTCAAAATCCAAAACCTGGATAGCGTCCGCACCCTTAATAAGCCGATTCTCCCAAACCACGTCGAAAGGCGCCTCATCAGCGACAGCCTCGAAAGCAAAAAACACTAAAAAAAACAAACACAACCATCTCATCATAATACAAATATAAACCACGGAAAATAAAAAAGAAAGAAAGGGTTTGCGGGGGCTTCAACCAAACTGAAAATTACACCTAACAACAAAAGCGGGTAAACACAGTTTTTCCGAGCCGTTAGGCGAAAATTTGGATGGAACGAGCGAGGCAAGGTCACGTCAGCGACCGAAGCGTAGCTGCCGAACTCTTAATTTTTCCCTTAGTTGCGGGCAGCTTATAGTTATTCTTCAAGGGGTTCTACTTCTTGCTTGTCTTGATCAAATACACCAATCTTTGAAGCTTTAGTTACCTCCCTTAATTCAGGCAATCTTTCTTGAATCGAAGGGCCAAGTTCTGGATCAACTAATATAATAGTCTTTCCTTTCTCCGGTAATCCACTCACCATTTCACCTAGTTCTCCTACTAATACATCTGGCTTAACAACTCTCTTTCTTCCAGGAGTATCCTGAATTCCCCTCACATCCAGATCATGTATGTATACATGTAACTCTTGAGGTTCCGCACTAGGTAGTTTCTCCGACGGTTTCTCTCCGAAAGGATCTTCCTGCGGTTTGGGAAGGTGAACTCCAATTATCCTATCAACTCCCCTCCTGTATTCAACCAATCTTATCGCAATCGTAAATCACCTCATTTTCCCTTTACCTCTAACTTATGAATCAAAGAAATTATAACCATTTAAGCTCGGTGACTATATTGAATAATAACAAAAGCGGGTAAACGAAGTTCTCGGAGCGAAGCGGAGAGAATTTGGGTGAGGGCGTAAGCCCGAACCGTTTAGACGCTGTTAAAACCCCCGACTGAAAGGAGGGCCGATAGGAGTCGAGGTCGGCGAACTAAGTAACTACAGTAATTTTTGATAATTTAATATACTTTGGACACATCTTTGTAGATTGAATAATATCTTGGTCTCTTGTACCTTCATAACTTACAGTTTTATCAACAGCATGGACTAAGTCTCCAACCTCAGAAATATCAATAATTTCACAACCTTTTTCAGGAGTTTCTAAACAATAACATTTTCCACATCTATCTTCACCCATAGTAAATTCACAGATTCTGATTACTCCAATGGGAAGTTGTTGTACTTGTGGGGATTGAATTTGTTGTTGTACACATCCACTTGTGAATATCACAATTATTAGAGTAACAATCGCTGAGAACATATAATCTTTTCGCATCTAATCTTATTTCATTTTTTAAATATTTAACTTATTAAAAAATTTCAGTTATCGCCAATTCAAGTGCGAGCCGACCTCGATTGGATTTACTAATGTGGGTAAGTGAAGTCCGTGCCGAAGGCACGGATTTGGATGAGCGAGGTGCAACCGAGCGAATCGCTTAGCCACTTGTAATGCGCCCCGAACGGAGCCGAAGGCGGAGTGAGAGCGCAGCGTGGTCGACTGAGGCGAAGCCGAAGGAGAAGTTGAGGTTTAGGCACTCAATCGCCCCGAGCACAGTTCTCCGAAAGGAGAATTTCGTTTAAACACAGTTAATTTAATTTACCTGATGCTACTTCTCAGTCATCTCTTTACATTTATCGCTAAAGTAACAAACGGCCATTAGGATAGTCACGATTACACCAACCTTAAAAAATTCCTCAAGAACATTTGTTGATTCAATTAGATTTATGTGAGGCAAATCAAGTCTTCCTGCGAGGAGGCTATACGTCCAGAGGCCAAGAAGAAATAAAAAAGTTATGATAGACCCCATTTTAATGCGGGATATCCTACTTTTTCAATTTCAACCATTGTAATCGCCATAAATACATAGAATCTTAATCTATTATATGGGTGATGCATTACTTGTGGCAGTTATTGGAGGTATTTTTGGCAGTATTGTTACTTGGATTGTGAAGTATTTTTTCGATAAAAAGAAGGAACTTGATTCAAATCAGTATTTGAAAAAAAGAGAAAGTTATGAGAAGCTTGTTCTTACATTACGTGGTGTATTATGTGGAACAGAAGGTTTTAAAGAAAAATTCTTTGAAGAATTAAATTATGCTTGGTTATATGCCTCTGAAGATGTTTTAAAAAAATGTTATTCCTTCCAAGATGAAATGCTTGGTAAGAAGAAGTTAGATGGTGAAAAAATGTTAAAACTCGCCGAGGATGTTCTTAAAGCTATGAGAGATGATTTAGGATTAAAAAATCGAAATTTAGATAATCTGTTTAATAACGTTATTGTCGTTTACGATAAAGAGTAGATAGATTCTCCCCGTTAAGTTTAAACGAAGCGAGGGGGTTAAGGCGATTGAGAACGACTGCGAAGCAGTCGTCCGAAGGGCCTAAACCTCAATTGCGCATCTACAATAATTATCACGCTTTTTTCTCGGTTTTATGCTTTTTTTTTGGGTGGTGTAAGGCTTACTTTTTGTATACTATGATTATTTTTTCCAAATAACTTTATGAATTTCACCCAATCCAGAAGCAATTCCCATGAACTCGTCGAGTTCTTCATCTGAAATCACTTCTCAAATAGTTTTACCTTTTCAAAAAGAAAACACAACGAATTTGTGGGGTCTTTCAACCCCACAGAATGCATTACCACGGACAGAGGGACTGAGCGGAGCGAAGTCGCTCCTTTGATCAACCTTTATTAAAGGTTGCGGGGGGAGGGGGGATTTGAAGAACCCCTTTTTTCTTTACCGAAAGAAAAAAGGTGTTTCATCCCCAAAAAAGAAAGATTGAAATTAAGTGGGTTTGAATAATATTCAGTTCTTTCTTTTTTCGTCAACGTTTTTTCTTTCTTCCCAAGAAAGAAAAAAGGTTGCGGGGGGAGGGATTTGAACCCACGAAGTCCTACGACACAGGATAACTCATCATCTCCCGTTCAGGTGTATTCGCCGGTTAGGCGAATACGCCATTTCTCGTCGGGAACGCAAGCAACTTTGTCGCTGCGCGCAGGAAGCTTAAAGCTTCCTCGCGACTCCGACCTTAAGTCCTGCCCCTTTGGCCGCTCGGGTACCCCCGCGTTAAGATAAAATTATCCAATCAGGCGTTTTTCGCCTGATTTTCACGTTCTTAGTGTCCGGGTGCGTCCAGCCGATTATTACGGAAAAACGCATCCCTGAAGCCCTATGTAGGGCT